>Ga0208245_1000569_pt1 | contig 29324 bp, 53 predicted proteins | sample RifOxyC1_FD_184035 | JGI IMG/M metagenome (GOLD analysis project Ga0208245, IMG submission 184035) | Soil microbial communities from Rifle, Colorado - Rifle Oxygen_injection C1 (SPAdes) | ecosystem: Environmental > Terrestrial > Deep subsurface > Rock core/Sediment | place: Rifle, Colorado... | reverse complement strand
GGGGGGGAGGTTTACTTGTACACTCCTGTAAACACGATAATCTTCAACAATATCAACCATTTACACTGTCTACCCCTTGTTTACCTTTTGCAAACCCTGCCCACCTGCAAACCCTAATTCCCCCAACAATATCAACCACTTACTCGGCTTCGCCGGACGTTTGCCAACCCTGTAAACACAAAGAAAACACTTGCAAACCCTTAGCAAACCATGTATACTACCTGCTAACACCCGGTAAACCATGCAAACAGGCAAACCGGCAAACCCTACACCGTAGCACTTGACAACCTCGGCTACGCCGAACAACCTCACAAGGAGCAACCACCATGTCAAACCCTACCGTAAGTTTTCGCATCTCCGATTATCATCTTGCCAGAGGACTAAGAGCCGTTCGTCATCTTGAGCCTGATTGGAAACTTACCACTCCAGCCGAACTTATAAGAACAATCTTTTATGAGTTTATCGCAAAATCAGAATTCAGCAACAATAATCCACATAGCGTCACTCCTGAGCTACTCCAAGAGATTGCCATGGCAAGAATGGGAATGATCAAACAACCAGCGCAAAATAAAAACCTTGCTCCACTACCTCAACTTGGACAAGCCAACAAACCAGCCTGGCAAATTCAAAGAGAACTTGAAGATGAAAAGCTATTCAACATTCTAAAGCAAGAATCTCAATCAAGACAAACAGCACAACATAGAGAGATATCAAATAAAGAACTAGAGGATCAAATTAGTTTAGCCTTCCAAACATCTAAACCACTCCCCAAACCGTCAGAATTTCATGATCCAAACATCACTGAATCAGAAATATCAACATTAACTGATTTCAGCCCGCCGAAAGATTGGATAGATAGCGAGGAATAAACACATCTAATGAACGGGCATAACGTGGTGGAATTACACGGTTTTTTCCGTTATGCCCGCTTAGCCACCACAACGGCCACCACGCTACGTTTCCCGCCGACCATGCAACCGTACCAACCCGGACGCTACGGCCTGTCACGGCCATCCTACGCCCTTCTAGCGCCTATTCCGGCCGTCCACCATACTATATACACACCACCGACTAACTACCACAACGTAGCACACACCAACACCGTAAACCGCCTACGTGTTTTTCCGTTGACAAACCCACTTGTATACGGTACAATAACACAAGATATACCTATACCTTTTCACCATGCAGTTAAATTTAACTTTATAGGAGTTAAACAAAATGAACCAACTAACCGAGAATGAAATTTTAACAGTGTTAAAAAAGCCATAGAGGAAATCAAAGCAATTGCAAGCACTCTTCCAACAGACCAAGCACGCGAAACAGTAGTGTTATTTTTATTTTCGATAGGCTTCACAGCAGAACAAGCTCAGCAGATTATCAACAACGATACAGTTTTGAAAAATATCTTTACAAATTAATCCTGGAGTTAGTTAATTATGACACTCTGCACTTTTTGCCAACAACAAACTAATTATATCTATCGCGATACTCGCAGACCAATTAATGATAATAAATCACTTATAAGCTGTTGCAAGCCATGTGCATCAGATAAATTATATCTTATTTATCAGATTAAAATCAAAGCAAAAAATATTCAAAGCAAACGAAAATCTATTTTTTTAGTCTAACCAATCAAACTTATAACTCAATACAAGGAAAACCTCAGGACAAAATTGACTATCTAAAGCGACTGCCTAATCATAACGTCTGGGTAATAGCCAGAGAAGATTATTAATATCATGGAGAATATTATGGAAACTAAATGTGCATGGAACATGACAGGAAATAAGGAAAGAATTGAACGGGAATTTGGGATTGACTTTAAAGGCCCAGGTTTTTACCTTTCCAATACTGACACTCTCTTAATTATACCATTAAACACGTACATAGGGAAAACCTGGCATCAAACACAACCTAAAGGCACACAATATTATGTAGAAGTATGGAACACCGATTTTTACAACACGATTTATGCTGTAATTCCTACTGCACCTGTTAGAGTAGATGATCGAGAGTAACTTATGAACACAACCTTCTATTATGCCCTTATCCCAAGTGAGCTGTTCCACCTACAAGAGCAGTGCACAATTTGGTTGCCTGAAACCCAGCCACTTGACCAAGCAATCTGGAATCCTAGCCAGATCATTGCAACCTGCGACCTTAGCTACTTGTTCCAAATTGCAGAAATGATCCAGATTGGAACCATTACACCAAGTGAAGTCATCTGGATTGAAGTCAAGAACCAAACAGCGACAGGTTACATATTTAGTAACGATGGCAAGATTGCAAACTTTTTTAGAATTGTCTAACCAAACCAAGCAACGAAGTTGCCCGCTTTTAATCACCAGCCATTAAGCACACCAGCCATAAGGAGAACAAATGGAAAAATTTATTTCAGGCGGCTTTGTAGAGATTCATGGAAATAAGAATTATAGAACCTTTCATCTTCGCCATGAACTGGTAAAGAAAAACAAATGGTATTCTTCAGAATATTCAATCGGTGAGGATGATGTTTTACCACTTACCATGACGACAAGTAAGGCAATATTAGAAATCCCTGGGATTAAAAACCTTTCAGTAAAGCCATATGAGCTTAGCATAGAAAAAGCTGAAGCCTTTACCTGGGAAGAACTTATGCCACAAATTATACTTGCTATGAGTAAGTACTTACCAGCAAACTACGCCTGATCATCCATTAAACTTGCCATTGCAGCCGGAACAAAGATAACTTGTTTCCAGCCCGGACCTTTTGGGCCAAGCACCATTGAGAATGGTACAATCTATTTAGAGGGTCCACATTATCCAGAGCCTCACAAATGGTACGGCCAGGGGCAGATGAAAGATGGCCAGCTGATTAGTATTAAATAAGATTGATTGCCTAATCACCAGGTCAAAGTCCTTGCAAGTTTAATGGTTTTGACCTGGTTATGAGTGAGTCAATTTAATAACCTCAACAATGGAGCCAGCCATGAAAGCTAATTCACGCAACAACAAAGATCATTTTACTCCTTTTGACGCTATGCATACAGAGTCTATTTGCCTTGGACTTCTTTGGACACTTGGTGCAATAGCCATAGTTGCCTTGCTCGTCTTCTTTGGAATCAATGAAGTGAAGGAAACATTTAAACCAATTATTGACGCCTTACAAGTTAATCCACTCAAAATGTAATCTTCAACCAAGGAGCAAACATGAACATTATTGATTGGCTTATATCTGATCCTTTCAAGCATGATTTCCTACTCACAGCAATTATTTTGTTTGGCGAAGCTGAGGTTTATGCTGCAATTAATATGGGCATCGTAGTTGCAGATGAAGTAGAGATTAAGATTAACCTGCAGTAAACAGGCTTAATATTGCTAAATGTTTAGTTTAGCTGTTCACTTGTGAACGCCCATTACAAAAACAACATATTACCTTAAGGAAATTTATTTTATGATAACAAACAATTTTATACAAGATCAAATAAATTTTAGTTTTGTGCAAGAAGATATTTTTCGATCTCTAGCTAAAAGATTTATAAATAAAACAAATTTAAATATGATACATGAGGGTATTTACTTTACTCCTTATGGCGATTGGGAAAGGCATATTTTAACCTTGCTAACAATTAAAGCATGTAATCCTTACTTGGAGAAATAAATTATGAAAGGCAAAACAATTCGTTTCTACAACAGATTTGGAACCCATATGGGATGGAAGTACCTTGCCAATGTGACATACTTTGAACTGATTAACTGGCTCAAAGCTGGCAACACATTAAGATTTCAGAAACAAATCCTGACTAAGCAATCTAACAGTAATGAAATCTTCAAAATCTTGCGGAGGTCATAATGACAATGACAACAGAAGAGATTATGTCTTTCCAAGGTCACGAGTTTACCTATGTGTTTGAAGATGATGATACAATGCCAGCATATATTAAGAAAATAGACCTAGCTGAAGAATTATTAACTTACTGGAGCTTTTCCTTAGTTACAGATACCGGACATAAGTTTACTCCACTAAATGATGAAGAAGAAACTGAAGGCGCTTGTTGCTTAGGTAAAGAAGATACCTTAGCTGGTATTATTAAAATCCTTACAGAAATAAAAAATACAGGAAAATATTTACCTCAACAAACAAGTCCTGGATTTTTCGCAGGCTGTCCATTCTAAGGAGCATAGCCATGAAAAAACTCTGTCCAGTTTGCAATACTATCAATAACGCAATCGGCTTTGATTTAACAGAAAAAGAAATTCATAACATTAGTAAGATTGGTTTGTCAGAACATCTTTGTAAGACTTGTTACCAGAAAGAGCTTGCAAAATTGTTAGAATCTACCAAAGCTGAACTTATTCCACTAAACAAAGAAAAAGAAATTACGCAGACAGCCTACCATAAAGCCTATGAAGCCTGGAAAGACATCGCAACTTTGTACCAGGCAATAGATTACAATCTCAACATGAATAAACATGCAATCAAAATGAAAGAATCAACCAAGATAAGAGTACCAAAAACTAGTGAGCCAGTCAACATTGAGCTTCTTTGTCAGCAGATTCTTTCCACTCTAAGTAAAGAACAACAACAGGCTATCATTCAAACCTTTAAAGCAACTCAAACTATTGGTAACTAAAATGACAATCAAAGACTTAGTTGTTGATCATCCATACTATTGCTCAGATAATAATTATTGCTCAAGAGAAGCTAGTCAAAATTGAGATACAATGACTGCCTTCTTAGATGAAATGGAAGATGCAGATATTGATATGAATTTAGTTTTTAGATGGGATATAAAAGAAAAGAGGGCTGAAGAAACAGATAATGTAACTGGTGAATACTATGCTGAGATATTCATAATGCATCAGCGTAAAGGATTATTTTGTCCCCACTTTGTTAAAACCATTACTGAAGATGAAGTAGCCAGATTTATTAGTTATTTACAGAAACATAAAGAAAGATTAGATGAAATTTGGAAACCATTATAAAATAACTCAAACTATTGGTAACTAATTATGTCAAGTCCAGTCATAACATTCCGTCTCACTACCTATCAGCTTGCTCGCGGCCTACAGATTGTTCGCAGCCTGGAACCGAACTTCCAACTAACTAGTCTTAGCCAACTAGTTAAGATCATCTACACAGATTACCTGGCAAAAATGACCCTCGGCCAGTCAGATGAAGTTGACGCAGCCATTATGCAGGAAATTCAAATCTTTATTCTCAATCCCAGAAAGAAAGAAATCAACTTGGCATCCTTAGCAGATAAAGAGAATTTCACTCCATCAGTTAAGTCAATCAATTAAAGGAACTCAACCATGAGTAAAGCCCGTGTAGTTTCAACCCGCATGACCATTGATGACCTTGCCAAAGCTAGAGATGGCCTACTTGCTAAAGGCATCGAACCAGCTGACTTAACAACAACTAGTCAGATCATCAAACTTACCTTCTACTACGGAATTATTTATCTCTGCCAAGATCCAAAATCTCCACCCAGTCAAGAATCCACAGACTTTGTAAGCCAGAAATTCAGCCAGACAAAAGTAACCAGAGGACTTAACTTAACTGATCTGGAGTAAAATAATGAAATTAATATTCAAACTTCTTACAGCCCTTATTATCTTAATCTTCTTCGGTATTGCTGGAGAAATGGATTATCAACACACCATCTCACAACAAGAACCAGTAGTTCAATATTAAAGGAGCTTGTTATGTGCGAATCTATCAAAGAAGTCCTAATGCGACGTGACGGAATATCTGCACTTGAAGCACAAGATATAATCAATCAAGCCAGGGAAGCCTTGCAAGAATATATAGCTTCTAACGATCTTGAAGCCGCTGAAAATGTTTGTGAAGAATATTTTGGCCTGGAACCAGATTTTTTAACAGAGCTAATGTAAAAAGGAGCACTATTATGTGGGACTTCACTAAGAATGAAGCACCAAGCCAATGTTGGGGAAGTGAAAAGAAGTTTAACGCCTGGTTAAATAATAAATAATTGCCATGAAAAACCTCCCACTCTATAAAACCCCAACTAACTTTCTTTGTCCAGCCTGCCATCAGCCATGCCTCATAATTGCCTTAGACGATTCATTTAGCTATTCTGGCACTCATTGCACAGCCGGGCAATCAGGTATTCACTATCCATCTGACTATGGCACGCCTGTGACAGATTGCTGCGAGGCAGATGTACCAGATGCTGAGAGGGATGAACCAGATTATTATGATTATTAATTTTAAGGAGATTAATAATGTATCCAATAATAAAGAAAGAAATAGAAATTCAAAAATATGCTCAACTTTGTGGTCAACATGAAGCAGTAATTAGAAAGTATCATTCTAAGAAAGACTCTAAGAATTGTATCTGGTTCTGGGCAGATCAGCCAAATAGTGCTGATCATATCTATGTATGGGATCCTAAAGATACTAAATCTCAAGGATTTGGTGGAGCAAAAATTACTTTTACCTTAACAGATAATACTGAAATAGAAACTAGAGGCCCATGGCATTCTAATTCTCAGGCACTTTTTGATTGTTGTAGTATTGATCTTAGAAATAATCATTATACTATCGTTATTATAGCTCTTAATAGAAAATATAAAGATAATAAAGATTTTTTAGTTGATATCTTATATGAAGATAAGAACTGGGTTTTAAGCGATTATCATAGAGGGGATAGTATAGCTAAAAAATTTGCTAACGATTTACAAGTTCCAGTAGTTTGTTATAATCAAGGTATCAGCGGATCATCAAATGGTTTTGTTTATCCAAATGAAAAATCTTATACTGATTTTAAAGATTATTTCGAGTCTTTAAAGGAGTCTTAAGTCATGGTAATGAAATATAAAGGCAAGACTCTTACCACCGAACAAGAAGCTCACGTCAACACCATTCTTGATGGCAACAATTATGCAATCCAAGCTCCACCAGGTTCTGGTAAAACCTTCTTTTTGCTTGCAATGGCTCGCAAAATGTCAGGATATGGCTTGTCAATCTCATTCAACAAACTCCTAGCCCAGGAAGCAGCAACCAAGTTTTCCAGTAACATAATGTGCAAGACCGGCCATGCCTTAGCTTACGGAGCAGTTGGCTACAAATACAAGAAGAAGCTCAGCAAATTGACAGGCAAACAACTAGCGGATACTTTCGACATTGGAGAATGGCAATTATACAATAGTCCAGCCATCAAAGGATACCTCATCCTCAATACGATTCGCAAGTACTGTTATTCCAGTGACGAAGTTATTCAGTACAAACATTTGCCAAGACTCACAATCTTGCAGGATGCAGACCTGGATATCATGCGAGAAGATTTAGTTCAACACGCTAATCTTGTGTTTAACGAAATGGCCGATGCAAGTAAGCCTATGCCAATCACCCATGATGTATATCTCAAAATCTGGGCACTCACAAACCCAATCATTAACAAAGACTTTATCTTTTTTGACGAATACCAAGATAGCAACCCAGTCATAGCGCAAGTGATCAAGAATCAATCTTGTCAAAAGATCTTCGTTGGCGACTGTTTCCAGCAAATCTACAGTTGGCGCGGGGCCGTTAATGCCTTGCAAGATGACAATCTAGCAAAGCTATACATCACTAGAAGTTTTCGTTTCGGTAAAAACATAGCCAATATGGCAAATACCATAATTACTGGTTATTATCCATATCAGTTTGAGTATGTTCCATTTCATGGCAATGATGATGTTGTTTCTTCTATTCATTATGAACCCTTACCAGATGTAGACGCCATCTTATGTCGGACAAACAAAGGAATTATTGCAGAAACCATAGAAGCACTTGGCAAAAATATATCAGTCCACATCTTAGGTGGGACGCAACAACTTACTTACCTTATCAACTCTATAATTCAACTCAAGCTCCAGGGATATTCAAATCATCCAGACCTCTTCCTTTTCAAGAACTTTGTCGATCTTGTTGAGTATTCCAATTCTCCTATGGGCGGAGACATTAAGCCTATCCTAAAGTTAATTGAACTCTATGGCAGGGAACGCTTGCTATCTATTCTTGAATCAACTGTGGAAGATCCAGCCGAAGCCGATGTAACTATAACTACTGCCCATAAAGCAAAAGGTTTAGAGTGGCCTAGAGTGAGGCTGGCCAATGATTTTAAGGTTCCCAGTGATAACGGGAACCCTACAACTGAAGAAACTAACATCTTGTATGTAGCAGCATCCAGGGCACTGCATCAACTCGACGTGAGCAAATGCGAAGCTTGCTGGCCACATACTTTTGACAAAGCTCGCAAGGTTGCCTACGAGCAATGGCAAGTAGATCAAATGAGTGAAAGAGACATTAATACTATGTTTAAAGAAGTTGTTAGTAAGCATATTAATGAACTTGAAAATGATGTTAAATTTTAAGGAGCATAATTATGAAAATATTTAGTGGCCGTTGTTGTTTATGCGATGTTGGAATACCTACAAATCAAGTAGATATGAATGGAACTGAATTATTTTCTGGCGATATTGTACAACTTTGGCATGGTTCTTATATCGGTACTGATATTGAAGAATGGATGCCTTCAGATGGTTTAACTGCCATAGTGGGGAATCAATATCAAAGTTATTCAGATGGCACTATAGAATTAATAAATTCAAATCCTGAACTTTTTACTATGGGCATTTCATCCTGTGGAATTCAAAATACTGAATGGAAAGTAAAACTTGTAAAAAGCCATAAAGATATTATAACTGGTGAAAGGTTTATAGCATTTGGAATTAATTATAAGGAGCCTAACCTATGAACAAACGACAACTTAAGAAAATAATCACTCTATACCGAGAAGGATTATCTTGTGAAATCTGCATAGCTGTTATTGTTGATTTAATGAAAGGGAAAACTCCATTAGAAATGGGAACTGCTATTCATTCTTTTTATGAATTAATACTTCCTCTTAATAGGGAACTTAAAGAAGTTAAAGTTTTATAACGGAGCCAAATTGTGATAAAACGCAAATTCTTGCCAGAACTCCTTGGAATGAACCTTTACCAGACTTCTCGTGGCGAAACTTTTTATGCCTGGAACCATAAACATGCCATCAACAAGCGGCCAAAGGAATTGATTTATTTTGTTACAGATGTTGGGAAAAGAATATTAATTATTAACATAACACGGATGTCAATATGAATATTAATAAGCCAACAGCCTTTATTATTGGTCTGACTCTTGGAGTAGGATCAATATTCTTTGCTGTTAAAAGTGATTTAACATCTAGCGATAAGACAATATCTGAACTTGAAAAGAAAGTAAACCTCGTGCCCGTCGTAACTGTTGACGCCTTAGGAATTTGTAAAGTAACCCAAGGAGGCAAAACCTACATGTTGATTGATGTCACTAATGAAACGAAAGCACTTGAGAAAGTTGTACAAAAAGTTAATAAGGAGAAATAAATTATGAATGAATTAAAGCCATGTCCTTTCTGTGGAGCAGAAGTCCAATGGTGCGGTGATGGCTGGTTAGGAATGGCCCCACATTCTTGTGACCATATCCATTGTCGTAATTGCAATATGCACTTTGAATGCTCAGAAGATGGTGATACAATTGAGCAGCTTCGTGCTATAATGCTTAAGAAATGGAATACTCGTACTTGATAGTTCAATAAATATAATCCTTACTAACGGAGAAATAATGTGCGAAAGATTACTCGAATACTTCATGCTTTTCTTACTCGCTTGTGTAACACTCCTTATTCTTTTACGCGAAAAAGTAAAAGCACTTACGATCAGAATAGGAAAATAATGCGAATAGCTAGATTACATATTCGGAGGGTAAAATGAATAATATAAAAAATGCTTTAATTTTTCTAGCATCTTTTATAATTGTAAGCTTATTTGTACTTCTTATTGATCAATTATATCCTACGCCTCCGATTGATCAAGCAGCTTTGCAACCTTACTCCAGTAGAGATGTTCTTACCAGTTTGGATAAATAACTTGATTTTAGATATAAATTGAATAAGTATTTAAGGATTTTATGAAATAGTAAAAAGGTCAAAAAAGAGAAAAAATTGCTTGACAAAGCGAAGTCATTGTGTTATTTTGACCGTAACAATACCGGATTTTACCGGAAAGCGTAAAGGGCCGGAAAATGGCTCCTTCAATCTTGGGCATGTCGCCCATTCTACAAACCCCCTAATTAGGAGAATCAAAAATGAGCATGATCAAAGTAGTTAGCAACCAGGCATCTCGTGAAATCACCGTAACTGAGCCGGCAGTATTGAACCTCGGAACTATCGAAGAAATGGTACAGGCGCTCGGTGAGGATCTTACCGTGAACATGATCAAGAACCAGCTGAAGGTTTCTTTCCGCGCAGTTATTCGGCGCAAACTGGAAGAAAAAGATGACAATAACGAGTTCAGCAATACTGACGAAGCCATCACAGCTGAAGACTTCAGCGACTGGAAGCCGACTCTTCGCATTACTAAGACTCCCGAGGAGAAAGCTCTGGAAGCTCTTGGTAATCTGCCTCCGGAAGTTCGTGATGCAGTTCTGGCGCAGTTCAACAATCGGTAAGCTTGCCTGACAACTTGGAAAGACAAGTCGTATAGGACACGCATACGTTAAAGCGAAGTGGGAGTCGGTGGAAGCCCGACATTTCTTATTTGCTTATATTAGTAGTGGTGGCGAAATAAAAAATGGTAGACGCAGCCGATTGTGTCCATAAGTAAACCTAGCCCATGTTTCTATGGCCGGACACAGAGCGAATAGTGTAATCGAGGGTAAAGGCTATTCAATTGCAGGTTCAAATCCTGCCCACTACTTTTTAACTCTTACTGCCGGAAACGCATTGGATAGCAAGTCCATGCGCACCATTCGACCTGAATTGACAGGTATCGCCAGCATGACGATGTTGGAATCGGCTTCTTAGTAAAGTTCAACGAGAGGAGCTAAAAATGTTTGGATGGACAAAAGAGCCTGAATTTAAATTTAATCTTGGTGATAAGATTAGATATAAAATTACCAGCTTTGAAGGAATTGTTATTGGGCGTCATCAATGGATTAACAATTGCAATACATATTCTGTAAAACCTCAAACATTAAAAGATGGTGCTCCGCAAGAGGCATATTTTTTTGATGAGCCTCAAATTGATTTAGTAGAAGAAAAAGCTATCTCAGATATTAACAGAAAAACAGGCGGTCCTGAACGTAAAGTTTATCAACCAAATAGATTGTAATGCAATAATATAAATTAAAGTTCAACGAGAGGATTTCTCAAATGAATTTTTACGAAAAAATAGACTACAGTGCACTTTCAACCTATCTCACGTGTCCACGCAGGTTCTTGTTCCAATATGTAATGAATCTCAAACCTGCCGGACAATCCATTCATCTTGTGTTCGGATCATGCTGGCATTACGGCCTAGAAGCCACGTACAACATCTTAATTAAGGATTCTTCCCCATCTGTACTTGATGCAACTGAAATAGCTATCAAAGCATTCCACAAGCTCTGGAAGCTTGATGGCGAACCATTTTGGAAGAATGAAGATGCAATCTTTCCTAAGTCCCCTGGACATGCAGCCAATATGTACAAAGGCTATTGGGATCGCTTCCTTGTAAGTGATGTAAAAAATCGTTCAATCTTGGCTGTTGAAGCACCATTTTCCATCGACCTTTCTGTAAAGGGCTTGAAGCTGCCAAATTATATTGGCCGCATTGATCTTATCTTTTCCAGCGGTGAAAACGGAATCGATATTCTAGACCATAAAACAGCGAAAGCTATCTACTCTACGACACCACAAACTTTTGAAATGTCATTCCAGTCAGACGGTTACTTAACCGCTGGCAGAATTTTTTATGATAAAATTCCTACAATTACTTATCGTGTTGCTCTTTGTCAGAAAAGCAAGATTGACTTTGTTCCAATTACAATCAACAAACGCTCTGCTGCGATTGAACACTTCTTGTCTGATCTTTGTCATTATGCAGATGAGATTCAGCAAAACTTAAACCTGCTTGAAGAAGATAAGATTAACTGCCGGGAACGCTCGGATGTGCTGCAATCCTTCCATCGCAATCCAGGATACGCCTGCACTACGTTTAGCTCAGTTTGTCCTTATTATGATCTTTGTAGACTCCGAAATAATCCATTGCATTGGATGGAAAAAGCACCTCAAGGATTTATTCATTCCGAATGGGATCCAGAATTGCATGATGCAAAGACTAAACAGAGATTGAGTGAAGTTTAAGATTATTATCATTTAAAGGAGTTTTAAATGAACCCACAAGCATCTACAGTTCCAAATTTCAACAAAACAAAGCTAGTTGAGAAGAAACGATATTTTAACCTCAAATTTCTCTTGACCGGTAATTCAGGTAGTGGAAAAACCCACTTCACAGCAACCTACACTAAAGGGCCACTTCATTATTATATGTTTGATAAGGGAGGCGAAAAAACAATAGAGAAAATATCATCCAAACGGAACGACATTACAATTGATAACTTTTCCGCCGACTCTTTACTCTTTTCCGATTTTTGGCGAACATTCCAGGAAGATGAAAAGAATGGTTTGTTTCAATGGCTGAAGGAACAGTCAGGCATGTTAGTCCTGGACTCTTTAACTAACGCAAACAAGAAAGCAATCCACGAAATCGAAAAGAAGTCTGGAATTACTCCAAGTGGCATAGGTAAGAAGATCGACATGAAGATGGGCATGGCGCCTGCGCATTGGGGCCAATTATTGAATTGGATGAGTACTTTGGTAAGTTCACTCCAGGAATTACCTTGTGCAGTTGCAGTAACTGTCCATCTGCATACACTTATGAATTCTGACCAGGAAGTAGTTGCAAGGTATCCTGCAGTAAATGGACAGTTCAGGCAGTTATTGGCTGCTGATTTTGATGAGGCCTACTTATTGACGACACAAGGAACGAAACGGCAAATCTTCTTTACTGAAAAACTCGCATTCGAAGCAAAGTCTCGTGTGTTTGATATGCCAAAGGTTGAAGGAATATCAATGGATCAGTTGGCAGCAGCCTATCTGGCAGGCAAAACAGTTATTCCAGGAGGAAATATACAATGAAAGATCTTTTTGAATTTTTAGGAATTATTATTGCTGCTGTATTAATTGTAGCAATAATTATGCTTCCAACTATTTTTATTTGTGAGAAAACGGCATGTGATAATTATCAAGAAATAACAAATAGAAACACAAAGTATAAACTTTTTGGTGGCTGTTTTGTTGAATCATCAAGTGGTTGGGTAACTAAAGATGAATATGGACAGATAATTATTGCTAAAGAAGGACTATTAAATAAATAGTTATTCCACAATCCATCTCAGCTTAATTAAAGGAGTTTTAATTATGGAAAAGCAAATCGTGGAAATTAATGGTGTAAAGTTTGAAGTTGATATGAACAGTGCGAAGATTATTTCCGAATATAAAATCGGGGATAAAGTAAATGTTTTAATTAAAGAATATTCTGAGAAAATTGTATGTCCTGGCATCATCGTAGGCTTTGATAACTTCAAAGATTTGCCAACCATCACTGTTGCATACCTTAAAATCGGCTACAACGAAGCAACTATTAAGTTTGTATATTTTAATAGTGACTCAAAAGAAGTTGATATTGCTCCATGTAGAGAATCAGACCTGATCTTTAATAAGAGTGATGTTATTACCAAGATGGATCGTGAGATTGCCACAAAGGAGAAGGAAGTAGAAGATTTGATTCGGAAGAAAAATTATTTCTTGGACAACTTTACAAAGCATTTCGAATCTGCAATGGTAGTTAAGACTAACGAATAAAAAAGGAGAAAATAAAACACCTAAACTAAAACGAAAACTATCAATCAAACCAATCTTTGATCGAAGAATCGTTCTTTGGTCACGTAACAAAACCTATTTAAAGGAGTATTAATTATGTCTATGATTCCTAATCTGTCCGAAATTCCTGACAAAGCACCTGTTGAAGCTGGCGAATATGACTTGACCATCTCTAAGGTTAAAGAGACCAAGTCTCAGCGTACCGGAAGATATGGTTGTCAACTCATCATTAACGTCGACGGAGAAGATAACGCTTCAACTATCTTTCACACTCTCTGGTATGGAAATTACAAAGATTATCAGGGCGATGATGAGGAAAAGAATAACCTCATGTGGAGGATGGTTAAAGATTTCCTTCGCGCACTGGGACTTGATCCCGATCAGGAAACTGACGAATCTGATCTGGTTGGCCTCAATTTTACGGCTGAACTCAGTTTTAATGATGGCATGTCGACAGACGATGATGGCAATCCGATCAAGGTCGGCCAGCCCCGGAATGAAATTGCAAGAGTCGTTTAATTAATAAAAACTATGAGTGGAATAGGTAAACAGTCTGCTACCAGTAGAACCTGGCCGTGATGTCCCGCCGAGGCTGAGATTAAGTGATACGAAACTACAGACTATCCACTCATTTTAAACAAGGATAATTATGATCAAGTTTAATTCGATATTAGAGTCTAGTTACCACTTTCAGTTAACTAGGTTTGGCATTGCCGGAACAATGTCATTCTGAACGAGGCGTTGATGTGACGCCTACAAAAATGTCGAAATAAGCAAAACATGCTGTTCACTTATGAACGAACTGTTGAATGATTCGCAAGTAAGTGAACGGCATCTTTTTATTTTTATTTATCTTTACTAAGAATTAATCGGCTAAAATATTAATGTTTAGCAAAGATAAATATCCTTCTAAAGGAGCTTACCAATGGGATCTTTTGATACAGTTAATTTTTATTGTCCAGCTTGTGGATCATCAATTCATGTGCAATCAAAAGCTGATGAATGTAGAATGAAAGAATATGACCGTTCTGAAGTTCCATCAAGAATAGCTGTTGATCTATATGGTGAAAAAGTTACTTGTTTTGCTTGCAATGCTCTCTTAGAGGTTTCTAATAACATCGGAAAGTTTATTCCAATGTATTTAAATGTAATAACTTTTGGTGATTATGATGAATAAAGAGCAGCTCTTAAAAGAAATCTCCCAAGCAAACATGGCCTATGCTTCTGGCATACCATTCATGACAGATAGCGAATACGATCTGTTATGGCAACAACTTTATGCAATCGATCCACATAATAATATCCTCTACCATACTGCACAAGGACGGACTGCTCTTACGGGCAAAACCTGGCACAAGCACCCAATCTATGGAACGAACAAAGCATTTAATATGCTCGACCTTAAGCCATTCCTTACAAGGTTTGGCTCATACAAACTTCGGATCGAACCAAAATACGATGGCTGTGCAGCAGTTATAACACTCACAGACTCTGGAGTAAACATTACTCTTGAAGGTGACGGTAGATGTGGACGAGACATAACTCACTTAATGACATACATTACGTTTCCATTCCAGCTTAGGCACTTTCAACCAGTTGAAATTCTCATCCCATTGAATGAGTGGAATCCAGATTATGGAGCAAATCCAAGAAATGTAGTCGCTGGCTGGCTAGATCGCAAATATGACAAGCCTTCTGCCATGATGACAGCAATCCCCCATAATCATGGCAACCTCTTTGAAGAATACACCTACTCCGGTAGCTTAGAAGCTATGGGAGATTTTCTGCTTGAGACATATAACAAATGGTCGAAGATCTATCCGATGGATGGACTTATGATCAAAGTGGCGGATGAAAAAGTGCGACTGGTTGCAGGTAATAATGGCCAGACCAATAACTGGAGTATAGCCTGGAAGCCTCCAATCCAAGTTAAAGAAACAAAAGTTGTTAATATTGAATGGAATATAAGTAGGCTCGGTCGAGCAATTCCAACAGTCATTTATGAACCAATTGAACTTTGTGGCACTACCAATAACCGCGTAACAGGCAATAATGCAGCCTGGATAATAAATAAAGGAATCACATCTAATTCAATTATAACTGTAGGAAAAGCTGGAGAGATAATTCCTAAAATAATTAATGTTAAAGAACCCTCTGAACATGATGCACATGAACAACTTCCAGCTTTTTGCCCAAAATGTAATGATGTATTATCTTGGGATGGAGTACATCTTGTCTGTAATGGAAATAACTGCATAGCTAAACTCATTGTATCCATTGCTTATTTCTATTCTCAGAAAGGAATCAAAATCGACGGAGTAGGTGAAGGCATTATAGAAAAACTCCTTCAGAATGAAAAATGTTATTCAGTTCTTTCAACAAAGCCCTGGGCACTTCTCGATCCACTTAGCTATGACCTTGTGCCAGACATTATAAATACAATTGGCATAGCCATTTATAGTAATATCGCTGAGCAAGTATTTTCAATGAACAATCAATGCACAATGGCACATTTCGTAGCTGGCCTTGGCTTACCAGGATTAGCATATAAATCATCTTTGCGGCTTTGCCAATATTTAAAGACTGGTCAGATTAACATTCACATAACTGATAATGCTAAACGCAGCTTTGTTGAAGCAGCTACTATTTATACTGAAGCCATTAAAGAGATGAAAAACTTCTCCTTCGCCGCACTACCCAGTGAAGCGAAAGCAATTTATTGCATCACAGGATCATTAAGTCAGTCACGAGAAACTATGATCGAAATTTTGAACACTTACGGATATGAATTTTCATCTGGAGTAACGAGGGAAACAAACTACTTGGTCGTCGGAGATGATCCAGGCAGAACTAAGATAGAAAAGGCAACTCGTTACAACATCCCTCAGATAACTGAGGAACAACTTTTTAACTTATTACGGTGAACAAAATGCTCAAAGAAGAATGTAAAGTAACTGCACGAATAGACAAAGACTTGTACGAGCAAGTCCAGGAACACTTCCATCATGGACAACAAACAAAACTGTTTCGGCAAATATTCCTTTCGCTGAAAAGCATCATTAATGGTGGAAAACTGAATGAAGTTCTTGATTATATGTACAAGGGTAAGGCATTAACTTTGCCAGGAATTGAGGAATAGCCATGACCTTTAATGAATATCAAGCCTTGGCAAATTCAACTGACATTTATCCACCCGATAAAGCTCTTGATTGCCATATTCTTGGACTTACTAATGAAGCTGGCGAAGTAGCAGGCAAGCTCAAAAAGATTTATCGTGACAAAGATGGACTTATTTCACCAACTGATGTACTTGAAATATCTAAAGAGCTTGGAGATGTTTTGTGGTATGTAGCTTGTACAGCATACGACCTCGAAATATCACTTGAAGATATAGCAATAATGAATATTAACAAACTTTCTGATCGTAAAGAACGCAACAAGCTAGGTGGTTCTGGAGATCATAGATAAGGAGGATCATTTATGTCTCTAATGGATCGTATTTACTGCCGATCATTCTTAGAAATGTCATATCCAGAGCAAGCCAGACTGATTGAACGCGTTCGGACTATGCGAACATCTGCACTGAATGCAGCACTTGTTAAATCTCAAAAGATCACAAAGTCTGCCATGAAAAATATTTCCAAGAACTCTGGAACAAAGCGCGGCAAGAAAATGCTGGCTGATCCTACTAAGAATGCAACAGACTTGCTTGGAAAACTTTCAGCAGCTCAAATAGAGTTAATCAAGAGGCAGTTTCAAAATTTAAACTAGGTTAAAGCTATGCAACTCTTTCAAATAGAAGAACGTAACATATCAGACATTATCATCAAAAATCGCGCACGTTCAGCAGTTGGCGACATCTCCAGCTTGGCTGATTCAATCTCGATGGTTGGCCAACTTCATGCAATTCTTATAGATTCAAATAACGTCTTAATCGATGGCCTTCATCGCATCGAAGCATTTAAAAAACTTGGTAAAGAAACAATCGAAGTCCGAGTCTTTGACGGCATTACTGAAGATGATCATTTCTTGATCGAGCTTCTTAGTAACATGGACCGCAAGGAATTTCTGTGGCACGAGGAAATTGACCTCAAGTATAAGCTGCACAACTATTGGGTAGAAGCAGCAAGCAAGGAAGGCAAATCTTGGGGCTACAGAGAAACAGCCAAGAGGCTCAAGTGCAGTCTAGGAGGCTTATCTACTGATCTTGCTTTCGCAGAAGCTCTCAAAGTCTTTCCGATCCTTAAAGAACAGTCTACTAAGAGTCGAGCTAAAGAAGCATACAAAGCTCTTGGTGAACAAGCTAAGGCACTTCAGCGAATGGGAAGTTTCACCGATGCTGAAAAAGGGCGTTTAGTTGCTCTACAAAACGGAACCATGACTGCACCTATAAAAAATACGGTAAACCAAACTGTATTTGAGAAAACCAAGCAAGCCAAAGAAAGACTTACCGAGTTTGACGAAGATGAACAAGAACTCGAAGACGAACAAGAACCAATCAGATCTAACATTCAAGTAATTTATGTGGCCGAAAACTACAAGACATTCCTCGATAAGATTCCAAGCAATTCTGTGGGTATGGTAGAACTTGATCCACCATATGCAATTGATTTCAACGATAATTATGGTAAAACAAACAAGATCGAATGTAAAGCTCAAGACTGGGATGAAAAAGAACTTTATGACTTCTACTTCAATTATCTTCCGTTAGTATATGAGAAGATGCTTGACTGTAGTTGGGTTTTAGTCTGGACAGGTAAGGAACATTTCATTCAGATCAACAACATTGCTAGAGACATAGGATTTGGAGTTCAGTCTCCTGGTTCATGGAACAAAGTTGGTGGCAGCACCAATAAGCCTAAAACAAACATGGTGAGCAACTGGGAAATGTTTCTCTTGCTCCGTAAGGGAAATGCACAGTTCAATACTCCTAGCTTGTCGTCTTCAATTAACATAAGCACAGTCAGTTCTAGTCAACGAATCCATCAGTGGGAAAAACCGATTGAACTTTATGATCATTTCTTAAAAGCTTTAGGTAAACCTGGTACATTATTTATGAGTCTCTTTGCTGGTTCTGGAAACTGCTTGATTAGTGCAGCTAAAGAAAAAATGATACCAGTTGGATGTGATAAGAGCCAGAAATATATTCCAGAATTTTATCAAAGACTTGAAAATTATTTGGGAATAACTGCTGAAGTGGAGGGATTATAAATGAAAGAACAAATTAATAAACTCTTTAAAGAACGTAGTATTTTATATGAAATAATTATGAAACTTGATAAAGCTATAAAAGATTTACAAGATATATGTGAGCATGATTGGCAAGATGATGGACGTGATTCACATAAAGATCATTACAAATGTTCTATTTGCGGTGCTACAGATAGTTATTAATAAAGGTAATCATGATGACAAAATATAAAGTAGGCCAACTATCTGAACAGAAAATCCCCATCACGCCTGGTTCCAACTGTTGCCTACACAAAAACATCGTGCCACTCGAAATAGGTTTTGCCTCTAAGAGCTGGCCGAACGGCTATAAGAATGAGCCAAATTATAACTTTGCTATCAACATCATAAGTGCAAATGTTATCCGGGTTCGTTCTTACCTTTGCTTGGATTGCAAACAGGAAATTAAAGCTCCGAATCCAGGAGCATTAACAAAGGATAGGATATGAAAAAGTCAGAGCTTAAAGCTGTTCTTAATAGATTTGGCTACCAATTCTTAGAGCAAATAAATAATGATATTTCAAAAATCTTATTTGAAATAAAACGAGATCCTAGAAAGAGAACTAATATGACTTTAGATACATTTATCAACACTTTAGATGATGAATTAGAATCTAGAGATGCAAAGAATATAGAGTAACTTACCTATTAAAGGTGATAAAATGGAAAATCAAAAACCAGTTCAAATGGAGTTTACTATTAATAGTATTACTCAAGGCGTTCAATATTGGTTAAATAATGTAGTATTAAGAGAAAACATAGTTGTTGATAAAATTACATTTGATACTCGTGATAACGTATTTACTGTAACTCTTGCTAATGGAATTCAAGTAGGTAAAAAATTATAAGGAACCAGTAATGATAATTCCTAGCATATCAACTACAGCAACTCCGCAGAAAGAAGGTTCTTTCAATTGCTTGGCTGTAGAGTGCGCTCCAACTGACAACATACTTACTGCTGAAATCGCTATGGTTGGCGAAGCTCCAGGCGAAATAGAAGTCCTGAAGAACGAACCATTCGTTGGTCCGACAGGCTCTCAGCTTAATCGCATCTGTGCAGCAGTCAGACTCGCACGATACAAAATTTATCTAACTAATGCCTGCAAAACTAAGTTCCCAAAAAACAATACCGCTGTCTTATGGACTGATAAAGGTTATCGTCATCCAGACTGGGCCAAGTTGCAAGCAGCCCTAATTGATGAGCTTGCACAATTTCCAGGCAAAGTCATAATGTTGCTTGGTGCTACTCCGATGAGGCTATTGCTCGATGAGCCTAAGTTTGATTCAATCACAAAGTATCGTGGTTCTTTCTACCATGCTGAAGACTTCCCACATTTGAAAGATAAACTGGCTGGTAAAATAATAGGTTTGTCTTACCATCCATCTTTCACCCTCCCATACGGACAGCCTATCCACTTCTATACAATGATTGCAGACTTAACGAAAGCTCTGCGTATTATTGAAGATCCAGAATTGCTCGTTGACAATGTAGAAATAAAAATCAAGCCTTGCTTTGAAGAAATTATGCAATTCTATGCATTGATTAAGACAAAGCAATATGTAGCATTTGACATTGAGGCTACGCCAGAATTTATTACCTGCTATTCATTGGCTGTCTACCACGATAATAAAATTCTCTCCATGTCTGTTCCTCTAATGAACAACCAGGGCAACTATTGGGCAACAGCAGAAGAGATAAAAATCTGGACTGGCCTAGCAGAAATACTTAATGATGAAGCCATAGGTAAAATTTGTCAAAATGGAATGTTCGACATCATGTTTACTTTCCGTACCATGATGATTAAAACAGATAACTTTTATTTTGACACCATGCTTGCACAGCATATATGTTATACTGAACTTCCAAAGGGACTTGATTATCTAACTTCTACATACACATACTATCCTTATTACAAAGACGAAGGAAAGCAATCTCACCTTAAGGCTATTAAGAACTGGCCACAATACTGGACTTATAATGCCAAAGACTCAGCATACTTATTGCCTATCACTGAGAAGCTCCTTGAAGAGTTAGGTGAATTTGATTCTATGGATGCCATGGATTATACAATGAATCTTCATAAGCCACTCATGGAAATGGAATTCAACGGCATATTAACTGATCCAGCAGGCATTGAAAATAAAAAGAAAGAACTTGAGCTTGAACTGATTGATCTGCAAAAACAGTTGAATGAGTTGGCTGGAAAAGAATTAAATATGTCTTCATCAAAGCAAATGATCGCATATTTCTATGGCATTTGCATGATCAAACCATATGTGAATCGCAAAACTGGAGCTGTATCGTGCGATGCTGTAGCTATGCACAGAATTGCTAAGAAAGGAATTAAAGGTTCTGCAGAAGCTAGAGTTATCATTCGTATGCGTGAGTTACAGAAACTCATTTCAACTTATTTTAATGTTGCAGTAGATGAGGATAATAAGCTTCGTTGTAACCATAAAATCTCTGGAACAGTCTCTGGCAGGATTGCTACAGAAAAGACATACTTTGGAACGGGCACAAACTTACAGAACCAGGTATATATTTTTAAGTACTACTTATTGGCCGATCCTGATTGGATTATGTGTGAGTGTGATCTTGCCAAGGCTGAAGCTCATGTAGTTGCATACCTTACCCAAGATTCTAACATGATTCAGTCGTTCGAATCAGGAATAGATGTACATAGCTTTAATGCAAGCAAGATTTTTGGTGTTCCAATCGAAGAAATAATTCATGAGGCTAAGACAAAAAAGGCAGACCAAAAATCTACCATGAGATATATGGGCAAAAAGGTTGTCCATGCATCCAATTATTCAATGGGGGCTCAAACATTCTCTGACAATCTTGCTAAAGAAGAAATTTTCAAATCTCAATCAGATTGTAAGCGTTTACTTGATAATTATTCTGATCGCTTTCCTGGCCTAAAACGATGGCATAGATCAATCGAAGAAGAGGTTCAGAAGAATCGCGTTCTCTACAATTTGTTTGGGCGGCCTCGCAGGTTCTTAGGTGAAATGAATGCAGCACTATTCAGAAATGCTTATAGCTACAAACCTCAATCAACAGTAGCAGAGTTGCTCAATCGTGGAATGATTAAAGTAGTGAATGATCCTAGGCTTGGCAAGGATGGTTTTGACATTCGGTGTATGACAACTGTTCATGACTCATTTGTATTTCGGTTTCACAAAAGCCAGATTCCAAACTTGCCTCAGATTCTTCTTATCATTAAAGATCATCTGACACACACATTTACTTACAAAGGAAAGAGCTTCACAATCGGACTTGATGCCAAGGTAGGTACTCAATGGGCCGGAAATACTGCTGAAATTTCTAATTTTAATCAAGAGTCAATAGATAAAGCAATTAATAAAATAGGATTTTAATTATGTTAATACACAAAAAAGATATAAAAAGATTTTGGGATAAAGTTAATATTAAAACAAAAGATGAATGTTGGGAATGGCAAGCATATTTATTAAAAGGTTATGGACAATTTCATTTAAATGGATATACAGAATTAGCACATAGAATATCTTTTATGAGTTGTAATGAAATGAAAGATAAAAATAATCTTATCTTGCATAAGTGTAATAACCGTAAATGTGTAAATCCAAAACACTTATATGAAGGTAATTATTGTGATAATATGAAAGATTATTATAATAGTAATAATGTAAATTATTACAAAGGAAAATTAAATGAAGAAGCTATTAAAGTTATTAAATGGATGTTAAAATTTAAATACAAGCATGGATTATCTAGAAAATTAGCAAAATTATATAATGTGTCAGAAGTAACAATTAGTATGATTAAAGCAAATAAAAAATGGGGTCATATAAAAGTATAATATTCTTATTAATATTGGTAAGTTCACTCAGGAAGAATGTGATAAAGCAATTGAGAAGATAGGTTTTTAATTAAGAGATAATAAAATGGGAAAGCCCATTCAACAATCGTATGTCGCTATTCAAGGAACCTTTTCATGTCGAGGCAATTAGATAATTGGTTAGCTCATTATATGAAGTACACACAGCGAACAGAGCCACCAGAACTATACCATTTGTGGTCTGGACTGACTGCAATAGCTTCCGCATTACGAAGAAAGTGCTATTGTAACTGGGGAGCACTTCGTGGTTATGTTTATCCAAACTTATTTGTATCTCTTGTCGGTCCACCTGGAGGACGGAAAGGCACAGCCATGAAAATTGCAAAGAGCTTTGTACAAAAACTAGATGTTAATATCGGTGCAGATTCATTAGGATCCACCCAGGCGTTGTACAGAGAACTCATGGACAGCGAAGATACTTATGTTGATCATGCTGGACTTACTCGTAAGCATAAGAGCGTATCAATCTGGTCAGAAGAATTTCAAGTCTTCTTGAACGACAGAGATCAGATGCTTCTAGCATCCCTAACCGATCTGTTTGATTGTGCAGATACTTGGAAGTATAAAACCTTAGCAAGAAAGACTGAAGACATATCCAATTGTTGGCTAACATTATTTGGATGTATTACTCCTAGTCTTTTGCAATCTAAACTGAGTCAAGACGCAGTTGGTGGTGGCTTAATCTCTCGGATTATTTTCGTAGTTGGCCAGGGTCCCAAGCAAAGAAGAGCCTTGCAGTTTTTGACTGAAGAGGAGGAAGATACACAAAAAAAGTTAGAAAACGACTTGCAGGAAATTGCAAACTTATCTGGACAATTCACCCTTAGTAAGGATTTTCTCAAAACTTATGTGCGTTGGTATGAGCAAGACTATGACGAATCTGGAGTACCAAGTGAGAGGTTTTTAGGTTATAATCATAGGAGGCCCCTTCATTTGAATAAGGTTTGTATGCTTGTATGTGCCGCTGAATCTGACGACATGATAATCACGGCTGAACATTTCGAGCAAGCCTTGGCAATAATGCAAGCAACAGAACTTGAGATGCCAAACGCATTCTATGGACTTGGCTTATCTAGTCAGGCTAACATCTATGCAAAGATACTTTCATTTATTGATAGTCATGAATCTTTTGAATGGACAGAACTGGTTAGGAATTTCCACCTAGATGTAGACAACATACCTCAGCTACGTGGCTATGTTGAAATGGCTGAGCAATCTGGAATACTCAAAGCCGAGAATTCTGCGACAACTTGCATGTATACCACCATTCGTAAGCAACAAAAGATTCGTGATCCAACATATCTTGATAGAACAATCTTTAGGTTGATGGATCGGAATGTTATTAAAAATCAAATGGAGAAGAACTAAATAAATGGAAAAGATGCCTCATATAGAACATTATACTGGTGTAGGATCAAGAAAAACTCCTGGAAATATAATGAAACTTATGATTAAAATTGCTAAGAAGATGGCAATGAATAATATTATACTTAGGTCTGGAGGAGCTGACGGTGCTGATTCAGCTTTTGAAGCTGGTTGTAATGATATGAAAGGCCCTAAAGAAATATATCTTGCTAATCAATGTACTATTAAAGCTATGGCTATTGCTAAACAATTTCATCATGCTTGGAATGCTTGTTCAGAATATGCTCGAAAACTTCATGGACGTAATGCATTTCAAGTTCTTGGTGTTAATCTCAATATGCCTAGCAGATTATTGATTTGTTGGACACCTGACGGTTGTGAATATCATGAAACTCGTTCTCGTAAAACTGGAGGTACTGGCACTGCAATTTCAATTGCCGAACATTACAAAGTACCTATCTATAATTTATTTAATAAAAAGCAACAAGATTTTTGGCTTGATTGGATAAATAAATAAAACTAATTTAAGGAGCTTACATGACACCAGCTACAAAAGTACTATTCTTTGACACTGAAACTTCAGATTTTATTAAAAAAGCTCTCTCTGCCAATGATCCCGAGCAGGCCTGGACAGTACAGATAGGAGCAATTCTTGCCAGTCAAGAAGAAGAATTTGATCAAATGAATGTCATCATCAAAAGTAACGGCCGTTCAATGAACTATTATGCCCAAGAAGTGCATGGCATCACCATTGAGAGAGCCGACCAAGAAGGAATAGACGAACTAATTGCTGCCGAACAATTTGGTTTAATGCTCAGAGAAGCTGATCTGGTTGTCTGCCATAACTTTGCTTTTGATTGGAACTACGTTTACCAGATGATGGAACGCAACTTGGAAGAGCTATCAGACCTGGCGAGAAGTGCATTCTATCTTGACCTGCCAAACCATTGTACCATGAAAGATAAGAATGTAGTAAAAATGTGTGGATTAAAAAACAAGGCTGGCCGTGCAAAATGGCCCAAACTAACCGAGTTGCATGAACACTTATTTGGTGAATGCTTTGATGGTGCTCATGATGCATATGCAGATATCAGTGCAACTAAGCGATGCTTTTTTGAGTTGGTGAATAGAGGAATTGTTACTCCTAACTTAGAGGGTTAATATGGATAGAAATATTATGATATCTTACCTTAGAAATCATTATGGTATTGATGAACTTGAATTACGTACAGCAAGATTACAGGCTGCTACTGAACTTGAAAGACTTTATAAGATTGAAAAAGGCTTAAAAGATCTTGTATCAAAAATAGAAAAACATAATAATGGAGTTTAACTATGCAAATTGATCCTTGTCCATCAGAAGATGATTATGAGCCAAGCCATTCTTTACGTGCAATTGAATGGCAAAGCTTTGCTACTAGAGTCTTCAATCATATTGAATCCTACACAGTGCCACAATACGGAGATAAGGGTAACGATCAATGTTCAGAGTTTAGCGAAGCTGACTTTATCACCCAAATGAAAAAGTATCTAAATCGTTATGGAAAAAACTCTCGTGAAGGCCAACAGATGCTTGACCTGTTAAAGATTGCACACTATGCAGGGATGCTTTATACAAAACTTGCTGAAGAAACCCAAGAGATTGATAAAATAATCATGCATGAATAAGGATATTTATGGAAATACAAAAATTTATAATCACTATCCAGTGGGGAAAAGGTATGCATTATGTTGCATCTACTTGTGCAACTGAAAAACATGCGGCAGAATTAGTTGCTTTCCATACTGGAAGATGTGATAAGTTAAAGATTAAAACTAAACGTGGAGCTAAAGCAACTGTTAGATCATGGCAATTAGTAACAGAGTCTAAGTGAATAAATTTATGAAAAAACTAACTGAACTAGACTTACAAAACGCTTTAGATGAATGCGAATTATTACAGTTTAAATCACATGGAGACTGGCTGGCTGGCATGATTAAGAGATTGAATGAATCACTAGGACATGTAGTAGAGAAGAAACTTGTCAAAGGCTTTTCTGTGAGGGCAAAACAAACTGTGATTAAAACTGGCAATTCTGTTGAACCAGAAGTTCCATGCAAAACCTGAAGTGATTAACTACACCTGGAGGGTGTAACAATGCCAATAATTACATTCAAATATATCGTGTTGCAAAAACTCCAAACTTATTTACTTTCTCGGGAGGCAGAACCAATCATGGATGCAGCCAACATAATAATTCCTAATGGAGTTACAGCAGCGGCTACCATACAGGCAATTAAAGATTGCATTAAAATAGTTAAAGGAACTAATAATGAAAGCACATCTGAAGACACTTGATCAAGCAAATATTAATGCTCCATTGCTTCGAGAGTTCCTTACTAAGGATCTAACAGAAGCTAGTATAATTGCTATTGATGAAAAGATTAAGCAACTTTATGCTCAGATACGAGTTCTGGCTGATATAAAAGTGCACTTAATGAAGAGCCAAAAAGACGATATAATTGATTATAAAGAAGATTTGCATAATGATTTGATAGCAGCTTTAAATCATGAGGATGGAGAATGAAGCTATGAAAATAATCAAACCAAGCGTTGAGTTTTTCGGAGCAGTACCGACTGAATATAATGCAGCACTTAAGTTCATCGAGATGGCAGGCAGAACTTGCTATAAGTCAGAAGACAAGATCACTGAAGATAGTGCAGAAGGATTTGTTAAGAAGCTGATCAAGGCTGGGCATCTGGCTATGGTTGAGCACTCGAATTTTGTAGTGCGAGCCATCAACAGTTTTCCTCCTACATATATTGCATTGATGACAGAACAGTTAGGAAAATATATTAATGTCAAGGTATGGAAAGACTTTATCTATGTGGGTGGTAGCTTAACAGCATGGGCGCAAATAACTATGGAAATTAGATATGCTGCAGTGCTTGTTCCATTTGTAAAAATATATGGAAAGCTGTTTGATCAAAGTATGGTAGAGATACATTCATCTTGGGAAATCTGTCCTCACGACGAAATCCCCAAAGAACTTCACCGCTACTCAGCAAAATTCATCTGTGATCGCGGAGTCAGTCACGAACTGGTGCGACATAGACCTTGCTCTTTTGCTCAGGAAAGCACCAGGTATGTGAACTATGGTGGCAAGGCTATGGGGTTTATTGAGCCAGCTGATTTTGATGACTGGACCAATTATGCCAGAAGTGACTTTGTATCTAGTTGTGAACATGCCGAACTTGCATATAATCGGATGCTTAATTTAGGAGAACTCAAACCCCAACAAGCTAGAACCGTCCTGCCTAATGCCCTGAAGACCGAGATCGTAGTCACAGCAGATGCAGCTGAGTGGGCACATATCAGGAAGCTACGGACAGCAAAGTCAGCCCATCCAGATATGCAGCGAGTAATGAATATGATGCCTTGGGAGGAATTCTTATGAAATTCAAAGCAGGTAACATCATAAGATTTGGGCAGGATCATCAGTTTTATAAGGGGATACCTGCTGGCATAGACTTCAGTGTATCTAGATTTAATGGAGGTGCAAAGTATGTTCTAAGAGCACCTGGATACGGACTGCTCGGTACTCCAGGAGAGTATGGAAATGGAGCGTTATATGTATATGGGCTGACTAAGAAACAGATAGCCAGATTTGAAAAGCATCTAGTTGGATAAACAAATAAAAAAATAGGGCATGAATTTCTCCATGCCCTATTAGTTTTAAATACTTTACAAGGTTTCTGATACTTCAAAATATCTTTTCAATATCATCTCTCGTTGCTGTTGCAACTGTCCAAGCCTTTCCCGTACATTTGTTGTCTGGTCAATCTTTTTCAGCTTATTAATTACTGCCTGGTTCCGATTGAGGGCACTCTGAAAATTTTCATGTAACTTCATTTGCTTAAAGCCATCCAGGTTTGAATTCAAGAAAGTTCGTTTGTCTTCAGAATTTTCAAGCTGCCTCTTGAAGATGTCTACTTCCTTACTGACCTTACCAAACTCTTGTTCATTGCTACTCTTTTTGTAATCTTCACCTCTGCCGTAGTGCCAATAATAAATCTTTCCACCAATCGGAATGGACTCTACAATTCTGGCGTGATCATAATCAATTGTATCCCCCGTAATGTAAGATCCATACAATTGATTAAGATCCTTACTGATGGAGTTTACAAACCTGAACGGAGGCAAAATCTGCCCGATCAATCCAGATCCCAAACCTTCCCGAGTAGTCTGCATCCTCACATACTTTGATGCACCTCCCATCGTAAGAAAATTCTCAATCACGTGATCTTCAAACTTTGTTTCTTTACCCAACAGCAAATCTTTCAACTCATCCGCTCCAGCATTAGCAAGTGTAAGTAAACTCACCAGCTTAATCATGTTACCAATTCCTTCAATAACCTGATCCCGTTCGCCAGTCTTAATTTTGTGCCATGCTTCATTTCTGAAAACATCAAACTGTTTAAGTGTGTATGTCTTGAGCATATAAAACACTCGCCCATTTCCACTCTTGAGATATTGCTCTGACATTTCAGAAAGCGCTACAGGCTGGAAGTCTAACAATCTATGGTACAGTAACATCTTTACGTTGTCTGTTGGTGTTCCGGCAAGCAAATCATTTATTACACTATCAGACTGTGTTCCAAAGATTGGCTTGATTTGCTTCAACAATGCTTGTCTTCCAGCTTCTGTGCTAGCCATAGCTTTGTAGTTGCTAAATGCATTGTTAATTAATGTCTCCTTGCCGATCGAATCTATTCTTTCAAGCTGCACTTTTTTGAATACCCAACTAACTGCATTCCCCAACGTAGTTCCGTCTGCAAATTCCTGAGCAATCCTTTCAATTCCTAAGTCTTCCTTAGTTATTTCAGACTTCTTAGTTATGGCTTTACCAACATTCTTAACCGTATCAGCAAGGCCACGTGGTGTCCATACCTTACCTACATACATCGCCCAAGCCAAATCTCCAATCTGAGTCAGCGCAGATATAGGCGAACCCATCACGTCGATGTATGACATATTTTTGTAGGCATTAACTATTCCTGTAGCCCCGTGCTCGTGGAACCTTGCATCAAGAATAT
>Ga0208245_1000565_pt1 | contig 29537 bp, 26 predicted proteins | sample RifOxyC1_FD_184035 | JGI IMG/M metagenome (GOLD analysis project Ga0208245, IMG submission 184035) | Soil microbial communities from Rifle, Colorado - Rifle Oxygen_injection C1 (SPAdes) | ecosystem: Environmental > Terrestrial > Deep subsurface > Rock core/Sediment | place: Rifle, Colorado... | reverse complement strand
ATTTTATCTATATTTGTTTTCATATTTTTGTTTATATTTATATTGCGATCGCGGCTTCTAACGGGATTGTGATAATACGGGTAATACGCAAGAAGTAACTTTAGCCAATGTCTCTAAAGTAACCCCAGCTGAATTTTCAACAGGAAGCCTTGTCCCATCAGCCAGTTCCCAAGTTGGATAACTTTCAATCTTTTTATCTAAACAAGCCTGTATCGGATTATTCACATCTGGATATATATAACATTCAACATAAGGCAAAAGTTTTTCAGAAGAACCAAACAATTTTTTCTGTTTTTGACAATGTGGACACCACCAAGCTCCATACAAAACTGCGCCTTTATCTTTTAAGCAAGTTGCAAATTCATCATATTTGCCAGGACCTGTGGGCTCGGCACCTGAACGGACAATGGCCGTGATAATCGTCCCCAACACCAGAAGACCCACTATTGAAAGAAATATTTTTGCATTGTTACTCATAATCGGCATTATATCATATTAAAAATCTTTGGTAAAAATATGATTAATCCGATAATTACAGAAATAATAGAAGCGAGGAGCACAGCTCCAGCCGACACATCTTTTGTATCTCGCGCATAAGGGTGATATTCCGGCGAAGTAAGATTTATGTCTATCTCCATAGCGGTATTAAAAACTTCGGAAACAAAAACAAAACCAATCGTCAATACTAAAACGAGCCATTCAAATGAAGAAACTTTAAAATAAAAACCAGCAAAAACAACTAATACTGTAACAAAAACATGGATAAAAGCATTTGGCGTCATCTCAAAAAAAAGTCTAATGCCACGAAAAGCATGAGCGAAACTCTGCGCCCGCCTTATGATACTCCAAACCTTTTTCTCATCTTTAGAATCCATCCCGTTTAGAAGCAGGTCGCGGTCAATAAACCGTGACTATACTTAATTATATTATTAAATTTTATATTTTTCATCAACATATTTTAGATTAAACTGCGACCGCGGCTTCTAACGGGATCCATATTCATATATTAACATAAATTTTTATTGATATTGAATATAGCTAGGTCTTGGGTTTAATTTTAGAATATCTTCCGGTGTCATCAAAACAGTGTTCGGCTCCCAGATATCATTTTTATAAAACAACTTAAAACCTGTAAATTGAACAGGCTCCGGATAAATAAAATTCTTGTAAGTGCCTATCTTCCTTGCCATTGTCCCCCAACCATCCATATCCATCACTATTTGCACTTCCGGCAACGGAATTATCTTGTCATAATTTGTAACCATCTTTTGCGTATAACGATGAATAACTAAAATCTTTGGTGTTAATTTATTTTCTTTTACAATTTCTGATAAATAATTTACTGCAAAATTTATATCGGATGCATCTACAGTGCCGACGACTTTCCCCGGACGAATGGTACCTTTCATGGAAAATTCTGGATCAATACCTAAATGCACTTGAGGCATTTTAAGATATTTTTTCAAAAGAGGAATTTCTGTTTGCACATTAGAAAATCCTACTTGAATATCTAAAAAAACAATTGCTTGTATTTTTTTTGCTATTTCTAAAACTTTATCTATTTCAGAATATGGCATTCGAGCCCTGTATTTTCCGTCATCCCCCGGACTTGCTTGTGCCACTAACGCTATATAATGAAGCGCTGGCAAAACAGGAGTGCTGGGATCTGCTATTTCCCACTTTTTTACTTCTACATCCAACTTCGCAAGCATTTCACTTTCCGGATATTCTCCTAAAACTCCCATCCCTTTTGAATACAAATTTCCATAATAAGCGACAATACGCTTGAACGGCAATATCGCGCCAGCATTCGGATAAGCTGTTTTCACTGGCCAAAGATGCGTCACGACTGGCTGAGGATCTACGGGGACTTTGGAAGTTTTAGTTACAGACTTTCCATTTTCATCTTTTGTAACAGTTTTGATAGTTTCATATACGATAGGGTCCGGCGGATTATTTGCTATTTCAATCAACTTTTTATCATAAGCCACAGTATCGAGTGGTGGAATAGGTTTAATAATAGCTTTTATATCTTTAATAATTTCCTCCCCTTTCATATACGAAATACTGCTACCTAAAAGCTCTGGAAAAACAAAGAGCAATATAGATGCTAAAAGAAGTAAAATTAAAAAAATCCAAGCAAGTTTCTTTTTCATTACCAAGACATCATAGCAGAGTTTTTATAAAATTTATAATGCTAGCTGCGGGACTTGGATTCGAACCAAAATTTTCGCTTTCAGAGAGCGACGGCCTACCTTTAGCCGATCCCGCAATGTATTATTCACAATAATACAAAATCTAGTTTTTAGCAAAAATTCATTTATTTTATTCCCTTTTCTAGCATCTCTAAAACCTCAGATTTTACCCCAATTTCTATTAGTTTATTTGCCAAACTTGGCAATTCTCCCTTTTTTTCAAATAAAAGTGCAGCATTAAATCTATATTCATCATCTTTTTTTGTTAAGGAAATAATAGTCAAAATTTTATTTTTTCCTTTATTAAGAGATAGAATTTTTTTTATGAACTCATCTTCCGAACCTTTGAAAGTAGCAGTAAAACTGACCATAGATTTTGGAATCAAATTATGTCTAGTTAGAAAGATATAAGCCGTCATACCGGTAGTTCGGAAATTACTATCAATAATAAAGAATTCTCCTTCTTTATTTATCAACACATCAAAACCTCCCACACCATACCAACCCATTGCTTGAATTTTTGGTAAAATTTCTATTTCAATGATTTTTTTTATTTGTTCCAACTTTTCATCCCATTCATTTTGAAATATAAATCCACCCAAAAACTCGCCATCTATGGCAGTAATTTGATGATTATAACCAATTATGTGCGATGGAAAAAAAATAGGTTTTCCATAAGGTATCCCGAACTGAAAACCTATGTTGTGAACATAAGTAATGAATTTTTCAATAAAAATAGTTCCTGTGCGTTCTTTAAAATCAATTTTTGTCTGTTTTAGGTCTTTAATATTTTTGCATATCCTAATTCCCTCTCCGGAACTGGAAGCAGATATTTTTACAACACAAGGCAAAGGTATTTTAACTTTGGATTTAAAAAGTTCTTGTCCATTTATAAATTGCACATATCTCTCTGGTAATAATTCAGAAGAAACATATTGATCAAGATTTTTTTTGTCATTCAACCAAATAGAAAGATTGGGGTCAATTTGATAATCTTTAATTAAACGATTATCTAAAATCGGTTGAGCCATAATTAAATTTCCAGAAGAAGTTTTATTAAGCAAGGCTTTTGTGATTAATTCATTTCTTTCTAAACCTAACACTTCTTCATTTATATTTTTTGGTAAAACTATAATTTGATTCTCTTTTACAAATGGAATATCTGAATACTTTCTAAGCAAATCTAAAGACCCATCTTTTAAAGTACTATCATAAATAATAACTTTTATATCTTCTCCAACACATGCTAAAAGACGTGCAGAAATTAATTCTTCATTTATTGGATCACCGGCATTATAGAAATGTAAAGTATCTCCTATAGGATACGAATAGAAATATTCAGTATTTTTTGGAAAATATTCTGAAAGAGTAAGCATAATTCACCCTTTAGGTGAACATAAATAATACCTTATTTTTAACAAAAAATCTATAGACATTACTTCTTCCCAACACAAGCTTTCATAAAAGCCACGAAAAGAGGATGTGGATTAAGTGGTCTAGATTTTAATTCTGGATGAAATTGAGTTCCTAAAAAGAAAGGATGTTTGCTATGTGGAAGCTCAGCAATTTCCATCAGTCTGCCATCTGGTGAAGTTCCAGAAAATACCAAACCAGCTTCTTCTAATTTTCCTATAAATTCAGGATTGACTTCATAACGATGTCGGTGACGTTCAGAAATTTCAGATACACCATAAGCACTAAAAGCGACACTTCCCTTTTTCAAAACAGCAGGATAAGCTCCCAAACGCATAGTGGCGCCAAAGTTTTTATCTTTCAAATTCTTTTTTTGTTCCGGCATAATGTCAACGACTGGGAAAGGAGTTTTTGAATTAATTTCAGTCGTATTTGCTACTTTCATACCAGCCATATGACGCGCGTATTCGGTGACTGCGAGTTGCATACCATAACACAAACCAAAATATGGAATTTTATTTTCTCGACAATATTTTATAACTGAAATTTTTCCTTCTATTCCCCGACTACCGAAACCGCCGGGAATTATAATACCGTCATAAACGGAAAGCTCTTTTAATTTTTGTGGCTGTTTCTCGAATTCTTCAGAATCTATCCATTTAACGGAAGGATTTACCCCAACAACCGCTCCGGCATGTTTAATAGCCTCAAGGACTGAGATATAAGAATCAGTAAGAAAGAAATCTCCGCTGCCGAAATACTTTCCTACAATTGCAATTTGCGAAGTATATTTTGCATTTTCCATTTTTTCTATTAACTTCCGCCATTCTTTTAAATCTGTTGCACGTGGTTTGATATTTAGTTTTTTTAGAATAACAGTGCTCAAATTATCTTTCTCAAAATTAAGCGGAATTTCATATATATTTTTCTCATCTGGAGCAGAAATAACATCTTTTTCGCTGATATTGCAATTTTCAGCAATTTTCTCTTTACGTTTTGCATCCAGCGCCATCTTTGCTCTCGCAATAATAATATCCGCTTGAAGACCTGCGGAATTGAGCGATCGTGCCGCATACTGGGTGGGCTTGGTTTTTAATTCATTTCCTCCGGCTCCTAATGCTGGAACAAAGCTTACAAGTACAACCAAAACATCGCCGGGATTATGCACTTTCAGCATTCTAATCGCCTCAAGAAACAAAATATTTTGATATTCTCCGACAGTGCCCCCTACTTCGGTAATAACAATGTCTGCCTTTGCAACCTCAGCTGCACATTTTAATCGACTGATAATTTCAAGTGGAATATTAGGGACTACAGACACACATTTACCCCCAAACTCCAAATTGCGTTCTTTTTGAATAACCGAAAGATAAACGCTACCTGTTGTCATGTAATTTTTTCCTGTAAGGTCACGATTTAAGAAACGCTCATAATTGCCCATATCCTGATCGCACTCCGTGCCGTCATCCAAAACGAAAACCTCACCGTGTTCGGTGGGGTTCATAGTGCCTGCGTCAACATTCACATAAGGGTCTATCTTAAGAGCTGTGACTTCGAAGCCACGAGCCTGAAGTATTTTGCCGATGGAAGAGGAAGCAATACCCTTTCCGACTCCGGACATCACTCCACCAACGACAAAAATATATTTTATTGATTTCTTTTGCATATTTATAACTTTAAAAACTTTCTACTTTACTACTTATTAAGGTATTTTCTAACTGCTAAAGCGCTGGAAATTACTCCCAAGAGTATACCTGAAAATAAAATAATTGCAAAAATTTGGAAGAAATTTGAAAAATAATAACTATACAGATTTAGACCTAAAAACTCAGTCATATTGTACCCAAACCAGGCTGTAATGGGCCAAAAAATGATTAAGGTTACGATAGTAGCGATAATGCCATAAATCACCCCTTCTATCATAAAAGGCCCTCGGACACGCATTTTAGAAGCTCCAACAAGGCGCATTACACCTATCTCTTCTTTGGATATAAAGATAGTGAGGCGGATGGTATTGAAGGTAATAATAATAGAAGAAATTATCAAAAATAGAGTAAGCAAGAAGCCAAGTTTCTGTGCACCGGAAATCATCGTGTGCAACCTATCTATCACTAATTTATTATTGTGATAATTTGAATGATTTATAATATCAGACGAATTAGAAGCGAGAGCATTGTCGGACTTTAAGAAATTTGCAATGTCTTCATATTGAGAAATTTCTTTTGTTCGAATATTTAAAGTAGCGCCTAGTGGATTGCTCCCTATTTCATCCAACGCTGCAATTGTGGAATAATCATTCGCATGAAGTTCGCGAAATTTCTTTACATTATCTTCCGCTGAACTAAAAGAAACATCTTTTACTTCAGCCAACTTTAAAAGAGATTCTTTTAAAGACATAATCTTGTTTTCGGGAGCGCCTACATTAAAATAAATCGTAACGTCTACTTTATTCTTTATTAAATCAAGAGAAAAATAAAGAACTGCTTGAAAAAAAAGAATAGTGGCAATAACAGAAAGAGTAATCGTAACCACTAAAACAGAAGCAAAAGAAACAGACCCGCCTCTTTGAAAATTTATAAACCCTGATTTTATTATTCTTTTTAGTTCTGTCATAAAATTTAATTGTATCACTATTTACTACTTTTTGTATCTCGAATAACTTTACCATTTTCCATAGTAATAACTCTTTTCCCGACTGAATCTATTATCCCACGATTATGAGTGGCTAAGATAACAGTCGTGCCGAGGTCATTTATCTTTTTTAAAATCTGAACTATTTCATGAGTATTTATAGGATCCAAATTCCCTGTCGGCTCGTCGGCAATAATAAGCTCTGGTTGATTGATAATAGCGCGAGCGATAGCGAGCCTTTGTTTCTCCCCGCCAGACATCTGATCCGGAAAATGAAATAACCGATGGCTCAAATCCACCAGCTCCAAAACGTGCGGAACGTCAGAAGCTATCTCTTCATCAGTCTTACCGACTGCTTCCATGGCAAAAGCGATATTTTCATAAGCAGTTTTATTTGATAAAAGTTTAAAATCCTGAAACACCACACCCATACGACGACGAAGCTTAGTCAAATCTTTATTTTTTAATTTGTGAACATTTATAGATTCAAAAAAAACTGTCCCCTCAGTAGGAAAATCATCCGCCAAAATCATTTTGGTCAAGGTCGTTTTGCCTGCACCTGAAGCTCCAACGATAGAAACAAATTCCCCTGCAGAAATAGTAAGAGTAACGTCATTTAACGCCACCGCATCCTTATAAACCTTCGAGACATTGTTGAAATAAATCATAAATTTCCCTAAAGAAATTATACCACATTTTACAAACTTTTCTCTGCCTCGATGAAAATATCAAGGTCGCCATCCAAAACTGCATCCACATTTGAAGTTTCAGCATCAGTCCTATGGTCTTTGGCCATTTTATACGGATGAAGCACATAAGAACGAATTTGATTCCCCCATTCTATTTCCATACCTTTATTTATTTTCATACTCTCTTCTACGCTGTGTTTCTCTTCTTGCGCTTTTTTGAAAATTTTTGCTCGAAGAATGCTTAAGGCCTGTTCCCTATTTTGTTCTTGCGAACGTTCACCTGAAGCATGCACAGCGATGCCCGTCGGCATATGAACTATCCGAACAGCTGTTTCCCTTTTATTCACATTTTGCCCTCCCGGCCCACTTGAACGAGCAAATTCTATTTTTAAATCAGCTTCTGGTATTAAAATATCCTTTTCCTCAAGTTTGGAAAATTTTGGCAAAACTTCAACCAAAGAAAAGGAAGTATGCCTTAATTTTTTCGCATTAAAAGGAGAAATGCGAACGAGCCGATGCACCCCTCCCTCATTCTTCAAAGTCCCATAAGCATTTTTTCCCTTTATTTCAAAAGAAACATTTCTATATCCACCGTGATCATTCTTGTGTTCATGAATAAAAGAAATATCCCAACCCTTTTTATTTACATACTTCATATACATAGATAAAAGCATACTGGAAAAATCTTCAGCATCATCTCCCCCTGCTCCAGAAATTATCGTTACTATTGCATTACCTTTATCATATTTCCCTAAGCCTTCTTTTTTGTTTTTAAGTTCTGCAAGTTCTCGCAACACAAATTGTGCTTTATTTTTATCATTCCAAAAATCCGGATTCTGCATCTCTGTTTCTAATTTCTCTATTTCTTTTTGAATATCATTTGTATCTTTTTCCATAGCTTTGAGCCGAGAATGGGAATCGAACCCATGTTCCTACTTTACGAAAGTAGTGTTCTGCCACTGAACTATATCGGCGTGACTTGTCAACCTGCCACGTCGACAAGTATCCGGAGCCGTCGAAGGGGATCGAACCCTTGGTCTCGTCATTACCAATGACGTGCTTTACCGCTAAGCTACGACGGCGAATAAGTTATAAAGTAAAAAAGTTATTACAAACTTTCTACTCTCTGTATACTAGTTTAAATTGGCTTATTTTGCAAAATGATTTCACAAACTAAATTTGTCCCACAAAACAATAAAACTAAACACCCCAAAGAATACAAAAATAATTCCAATTATTATTTTTCTTAGCAAATTCGGTTGAAAAACTTTCGGCAGACTCTTGTAATTAAGCAAGGAAACCAAAGCCAGATGCACGAACATAGCAAAAGCATTTATCACTGCCCCTAGGACTATCAACGTCTTTGGCTCGTAAATATTAAATAAAAATAAAACTATTCCAAATATAATCTGCGCCCAAACAAAAGAATAATATATTTTAGAAAGATTTATTTTTCTTTTCTCTTTTCCGTGCAATTTTCTAATAGCTAAATTTTCTGCCATTATGCGAGAGGTAGAATCCATCACTCCCAACTGCGTTTGAAATAACATAATAGAAACCACCACCAAAAACAAAGTTCCAATAGATGGAAAAATCATCTGCCCAATCACCGCCCCTTCATTTATAACGAAATTTATCCCTTCAGTATTACCAGCCAAGCCATAAGTAGTGGCATAAGACAAAAGCATGAGAAAAATCATAGAAATAATGCCCAGAAACCAAAAAACAAAAGCGTGTTCAATGCTGATCAATTTCCACCATTTCTTAAAACGACTGACGTCTTCGGGAGTTGCCGCGCACTCTGTTCCCTCTAAAACAATTTCATTATCTTTTTCTTTTGAAAATAAACTGGAAATCTTTTGTGAATAAACCCCCATACCATAACCTTTTTCTTTTATATAAATAGATTGAGTTAAATTTAAATTTCCACCAGCTCCTGAATAAGCAAAAGCCGCTAGAAAAGTGGCAATACTTATACCTTGTGGTAAAAACCAGAAACCTTCACCTTTTCCTATTATTCCACCCCACAATGCAGACCAGTCAGTCTGCGTCGCCAAAAAAATTGCCAACAAAAAAATAAAAGGAACTCCGATTGAGATGATAACTTTGGTAATGCGTTCCATTGTTCCATAGACAGTATTTCCTAGACTCAAAATCAAACCAATAATCAATAAAAATAAAATCGCTATCCATTTGAAATCTTCAATACCTAAAACACTCGCAAAAACTTTCGCAGAAGCAGCAATAATTCCCGGCAAACCAAAGCCAATAAAAGTAGAAGCGATAAACCAATAAACTGCCGGCTTGAATAATTTATGAATTCCTACAAAAACACTTTCCCCTTTTACGAGAGCATAGCGTTCTATTTCCATATTCATAAAATACTGAAAAGTAATTCCTAAAATTGCGCCCCAGGCGATACCTAGTCCATAATTTGCTGTAAGATATGGCCACAAAATAACTTCCCCGGAACCTAGCCCAAGAGCTAGAATGACAAAACTCGGACCAATCAGTTTCTTTATAGATATAGGCTCTGGAAATAATTTCGTTTCTTTCATATTTTTATTATAGCAGTTTTTACTTCAAATTAAATTATTATATTAAATAAATAACCAGTAAACATTATCCCAATTCCTACAATGCCTGCAAAGATTAAAATCAATCTAGTTTTCATAACTTTTTTTAAAATCATAAATTCAGGTAAAGATAATGCAGTCACAGCCATCATAAAAGCTAGCGTCGTTCCTATAGCCACACCTTTTTCAGTCAAAGCAAATACAAGGGGTATCACACCGGCCGCATTGGAATAAAGAGGAATACCGACAAGCACAGCGAGTGGCACAGCATACCATTTATCAGCTCCAGCATATTGAGCCAAGAAATCAATAGGTACATATCCATGTATCCAAGCCCCAATTCCAACACCGATTAAAATATAAAGCCAAACTTTTCCCAAGATATCTTTTGTATAATTTAATGCATAATTAACCCTTTCCCTTTTGCTCATCATCGGCAAATCTACATTTCTATTTATAATATTTTGATAAACAAATGGTTCAACTAGATTTTCAACTTTTAATTTACTTATCACTATTCCGGAAAGTATAGAAATGATCAAACCACTAATTACATAAACTAAAGCTATTTTCCAACCAAACATTCCAAGAAGCAAAACCAATGCTACTTCATTTATCATCGGCGAAGCCACAAGAAAAGAAAAAGTCGTTCCGAGTGGAACTCCTGCTTGGATAAAACCAAGAAATAATGGAATGGCAGAACAAGAACAAAAAGGAGTGATAATCCCAAGGAGCGAAGCTAGCACATTCCCCACATATTTATTTTTACGAGATAAAATAGCTCGTATCTTTTCTGGTGGTAAATACGAACGGATGATTGAAACAAAAAAGATAATTACAGATAATAATATTAATATCTTTATGGCGTCATAGAAAAAAAAGTTAAAAGCATCAGCTTTTAAAGTATTGGGAATCAGTTTAAAAACAGAATAAGTAAGCCAATCAGCTAATAATTTTACAGGATAAAAAATGTTCATATTAGATATTTTGATTATAGCAGTTTTTACCCATCATTAAAAAGAACCACATTTCTGTGGTTCTTTTTAAAATTGCGCGGCTGATGGGTGCTGACCCCACGGCCTCCCACGTGCACTAAATCCAGTATTTTCATATTGGTGTGGACTATATCTTCACCTTGAGTTTTTACTTTTAGGTGCTTTGGTATCTAGTCTCTACGGCGCCCTCAACCTTGTGTTGAGGTTCCCTCGGTATTCGCATATCTTTTAAAAGACTTAGCCTTCACCGATATCCCAAAGAGTTTCAATCTCGCTTTAACGAGAAAGCTGCACGAATCTACAGGCGGGTGCTCTACCGTTGAGCTACAGCCGCAATTTTACATACTTTTCAAATACATCTTTTTTCCTTTTCAGGAACAGCTTTGATGTACCAATACCATTATACATAAAATTGTATAATTTCAAAGAGTTAAGGACGCTGTATGTAAGCCTGTAATAATTTCCTTTCCCTCTCTTTCCTTGTCTAAGTACCCCACGAACTATATTGAACACCTCAAGTTTCTCTCTTATTTTTTCTAAAAACTCATAAGAACATGAAGTAAAAACAACCTGAATAGTTAAAGTACTAGTCTTGCGATTTTTATGTATCAAACCCGACCATACATTACCATCTCCATCAAAATATCCACGAATAAAATCCGAAAAATATTTTTTTGGGATGTGTGGTATAGCCATATTTTTTGTTTTATTTTCATAAAATCCTAGATTGTGTAAATCATTGCACATCTCAATACTACCGATCTGTAAACGATAAGTCGTACCATCTATTCTCTTTCTTATACTTATCTTGTGTTCAGCACCAATAATGATTTTAATTTTTTCAATATGCTCTTTATCTTTTATATCTAAACACCAGAATCCTCCTCCTTGTTTTGGACTGGTGATATATCCATCAGCTGCAAAAAATCCAAGCACATATGCCATATTAGATGACCAAACTTTAAAGAAATTCTTATTTACTTTCTTATATACGGGCATCTAGATATTATACCATATAACAGGGTATTTACCTAACCAATAATAGTATAACAAAATATAAATTGTGCCGGTGGGTGGAATTGAACCACCTTCTAAGGCTTATGAGTCCTTCGTTCTACCATTGAACTACACCGGCAAACATACGATAGATTAACATATTATAACCTTTTTTCAAATACAACGTTGCAAAAATCATCTTTTTGTTTTATAATTCAAGTCATAGCGGGGTAGAGAAGAGGCATCTCGTAAGGCTCAACAGTATGGGCCCCCTCTCGGGAAACCTTGAGGAGTGCACTTGCCAAATTCGGAGAAATCCTCTCTTGAAAAAGAAGGACAATTCCGAGCTAAATTCTTCAATAAAATTGGAGATAAATGTGTAGAGACTAGATGGCAGGCTCCTTAATCCTTAAATTATTTTAAAGAAAGGAGATGGTATAGTCCAGACCACAAACGCTTAAGTAGTGAAAACTATAGTGGTAAAGCATAACCTTAAGACCCACGTTCGATTCGTGGCCCCGCAACAAGTCTAGATATACCCAAATTCACGAAAGATTTGCTCATATAAAGCAATTACTCTTTTTGCTTCATGTTGTGAAAAATTAAACGACGTTCCTTCATGAGCTATTTTATTTCTGATAGTATGCACTTCCCAAGCGGAGGTAAGGCTACTAAATTTATCCTGAGTAGCAGATTTCAATTTATCTCCTAGTGTCTCCCCTTTAAAACCCAATTGATCCATCAAGGATTCAAGCATCGAATCAGCTTCGATCACTGCCAATTTCCAATCGCTCGAATGTTGAGAGAAAAGATAATTTAAAGTTTTTATCCATCTAGGATTTTTAGATATTTCTTCACTTTGACTTTTCTTTTTCTCCCGCTCTGCTTGATGATGCGCATATTCAGCTATCTCGTGCTCCAAATGTTTCTCTTCCTTTCTTCTAATTTCAAAAATCCTGATGGAAGTATATGCAAGAATTGTAAGAAAAAAGAGCGCGAGAAATAAAAGAATAGTGTGGTAAAGAGATAATAATTCAGAACCAATTTTAAAATTATTAAAAAAATCAACAACCTGATGAAAAAAAACGACACCTTGATTAAACAAAAAATCTGGATTAAGCCATTTAGATCCAAGGACTGTATTTTCAAGAATTGGATTAGGATTCATCCCGTTAGAGATAGGAAATGCAATGCATTTCCGTAATTATATTATTTTTAATTAAGACCTTTAACATATAGTCATTATAACACTATTATCTTATTTATAAACCATATAATCTCTAACGGGATTCATATTCCTTTTATTGCCTCAAATTTTTTACCAATTTCAAAAAGTAAATCTTCCCCACCGTGTGAAGCCATAAATTGAATACCGAGAGGTAATTTTTTACCTGCCTGACCGGCAGGCAGGCCTTCTACATCCATAAAACCAGATGGAAGAGATATAGCTGGCAAACCGACAATATTAGCTGTAACCGTAAAAATATCAGCTAAATACATAGAAAGTGGATCACTCTTCTCCCCCACTTTCCAAGGAGGAATCGGTGAAGTAGGAGTCAATATTAAATCAATATCAGAAAATATTTTTACAAAATCTTTCCTCAAAGCCACTCTCGCCCTCTGAGCTTTACCATAATAAGCATCATAATATCCAGCAGATAAAACATAAGTCCCAAGCAGGATTCGTCTTCGAGTTTCCTTGCCAAAGCCAGCACCTTTGCTCAATAAATAATCTTCCAATAAATTTTTACCATTTTTGTGTAAACCATATCGAACTCCATCAAAACGAGCCAGATTTGTAGAAACTTCAGCAAAGTTTATTATGTAATACAAAGCGAGACAATTTGGTAATTTTATATCTTTAATTTTATATCCCAAACCTTCAAAGTCTTTTACAACTTTCTCAAAATTTTCTTTTATTTTTGGATCAAGCCCCTCTTGATTTATCAAATTCCACGGAACACCAATAACTTTTTTAACGGAAGATTTTGTATATGTTTTTTCTGTAATAGTGGTGCTGTCTAAAACATCATTTCCTTTTATCACATCAAAAAGAATCTCTGCATCTTCTATATTTTTTGCAATCGGACCAATAACATCAAAAGAAGATGTGGCTGCCATCAAACCATTTCGGGAAACTCCGCCATAAGTAGGCTTTAAACCCACGACACCACAAAAAGCTGAAGGAAAACGAATAGAACCTCCTGTATCAGATCCTAAGGCCACCAAAGCCATATCACTGCTCACACTAGAAGCCGAACCACCAGAAGTTCCTCCTGCAACACGTGAAATGTCATAAGGATTTTTTGTAACTCCAAAAGCTGAATTTTCAGTAGAACTTCCTAGTGCAAACTCATCCATATTTGTCCTACCTAAAAACACAGCACCGGCCTTTTTTAATTTTTCAATAACTGTCGCATCATAAGACGCCACATAATTCTCTAGCATTTTTGAAGCAGACGAAGCATGTCTACCTGTGATTAAAATATTGTCTTTGATAGCAAGAGGAATTCCTAAAAGAGGAAGTGACTCCCCTTTGGCTATCCGAGCGTCAGATACTTTTGCTTGTTCTAATACATCATCAAAAACTTCTAGATAAGCATTGAGCTCTTTGTTTTTCTTTTCAATTTCTTTTAAATAAGCCTGCGCTAAATCTACAACAGAAAATTCTTTGCTATCTAGGGCCTTTCTGGCTTTTTTTATTGTAAGTTTTTTTAAATCAATCATAAATTACATTAAAAATACAAAATTTTTTGAATTTTTATAATTCATAGAATCTTTTTTACTTTTAAAAATCCATCTTGCGCATCTGGAAATTGTTTTGTAATAACTTCTTTTGAAAATTCTTGTACTTTTATTTCATCCTCTCTCCAGACATTAACTACCACAGGGGAACCCTGTGTAAATACACAGGGTTCCCCTGTGGTTTCTATTTTCATTTCTTCAATTTGCTTTACATAGCTCAAAATACTGTCCATATCGGAAAGTAACTCTTTTTTTTCTTCTTCTGTAAGCTCAATCCTGGCAAGTTGCGCAAGATTTTCAACATCTTTTATATCCATAAATTATTTCTTAGGCTTAATCTTATTATAACTTATTATTTATAAAAAGAGCTAAAATACTTTTCAAATTCAATGTCGTAGCTATTTCCTCTTTTTAGCTTGCCATTCTTCTACCAATATGAGAAGTGGTGAGGCAAAGAAAAGTGAAGAATAAATACCAAAGAAAAGACCAATGGTTAAAATTAGAGCAAAATTCTTTGTTGTTTCGGGACCAAATAGATAAAGTGGCACAAGCACGAAAATAACTGTAAGAGTAATATTGATAGAACGAACTATCGTCTGGCTGGTACTTACACCAACTGTTTCCCCGAAACTCATCTTGTCTCCTCCCCTTAGATTTTCTCTGATTCTATCAAAGACAACAATCTTGTCATGGACAGACAATCCAAGAATAGTCAAAAGCGCCAAAATAAAAAGAGTATCAACTTCGGCACTAGTATAATGAGAAATCAAAGCAAAAATTCCTGTTGGAATAATAATGTCGTGAAGAAGAGTTACGATCGTAATAACTCCATATTTCCAAGATGCCACTGGACGAGATACGTGACGAAAAGCATAAGTAATGAAAAGAATAATTGCGAGAATAACCATTGTTATGGAAACAATCGCTTTCCTTGTAAGTTCACTTCCGACAGATGGACCGATAGAAGTAAAACTCTTTTCAGAAACAGAATTTTTATTATCAAGCAATAATGCTTTCAAGAGTGCTTGGTGCTCTGTTTCATTTAAATCTCTAGTCTTTATAAGATAACCAAATTCTCCAGTCGGCTGAATAAGTGCCTGGCTGATATTAATTTTCTTTATACTTGCTTCTATCAGAGAAGCTTCTGGACGAGAATTAGCATAAGAAACTTCCATCAAAGCACCTCCTTTAAAATCAATGCCTGGCTTGAGTCCAAAAATAAAAATAAAAACAATAGAGACAACAACCAAAATGATTGAGAGAGAAAGAAATATTTTTTTGTATTTTGTGATAAACATAATTTAGTTAAAAGTTATAAAGTTCATAAAGTTTAAAGTTATTTAGAAAATCCTGAACCAAATAAAAACTTTGTAATAGCATTGCTCTTTTCGATACCAAGAGCATAAAGGAAAATGCGAGATATGGTGATAGCAGAAAACATTGAAACTAGGACACCCAAACCAAATGTCAAAGCAAAACCTTTAATCAGAGGAGTTCCGAGCCAGAATAAAATAATAGAAGTAATGATACTGGAAGTATTGGAATCTCGAACTGAAGGCCAAGCTCTGGCAAAACCTGCATGAATACCATCGTAAATATTATGACCTTTCCTGATTTCTTCTTTCATTCTTTCAAAGATAAGCACATTAGCATCCACAGCCATACCGAGAGAAATAATGAATCCACCGATACCAGCAGCAGTCAAAGTGACAGGAAGTAATTTAAAAATTGCCAAAAGAATCGCAGTGTAAAGAGAAAGTGCCAAAACTGCAATAAGACCAGGTAATCTATACCAAAGGATAAGGAATAAAGCCACTAATATGAATCCGATAATTGCCGCTTTTACTCCGGCATTTACGGCAGACTCTCCTAATGTGGCTCCGATAGTCTGAGTAGAAAGAAGAGTGATAGGCACTGGAAGAGCTCCGGAATTTAACCTACCTACCAAAAGTTTTGCTTCATTCGGAGTAAAGTTACCAGAAATGACAGCTTGTCCATTTGGAATTTCTTCATTGACTGTCGGAATAGATACTGGCGCGCCATCGAGAAAGATTGCGACAGTCTTACCGACATTTTCTTTAGTTATTTTTGCAAAAAGTTTTGTTCCAGTTTCATCAAATTGTAAACTTACTTTCGGTTCACGTGTATTTTGATCAAACTCTAAAGTTGCTCTTTTTAGATATCGTCCAGTAAGCTCTGTAGTGATAAATTGAGAACCTATATCTAGATTTATTTTTCCATCTTTTCCAACAACTACATTTTGAGTATCACTTTTTTTAGGCGACTCGGTTTTAAATTCCAAAATCGGAGTCTGTCCAATCATTTCCACTGCCTTCTTTACATCAGTTATACCAGGAAGGTCTACGATGAGTTGTTCTCCTCCACCAGAAATAAATCCACCATGCTGGACTTGCACTACTGGTTCAGAAACTCCAAAGAGATTCACTCTACGTTCTATCACATCTCTGAGGGCTTCCATTGAACTTCCTACTTCATTAGAAGCTACAGCGCTAACATCGGCTTTGTATATAAGATGACTACCTCCAGAAAGGTCCAAACCAAGACGGAAAGGAAATTTCTTAAAAAAAGCTGTCTGTGTGTCAAAACTTTTGTTTAATTTAGGCTCTGTTTTATAAACAAAAAAGGCTATTCCAGAACCAAATATTAAAATTATTACTGCCAATACAATTTTTTTAATCATAAAGATATAGATATACTATCTGTTTTTTACAAAAAATGCAACTCGGCATGTTACAATACTTTCTGTGGAATATTTAACAAAATTAATAGAACTTGCCGGATATTTCGGATATGGTATTTTATTTCTAATTATCTTTTTTGAATCTTTTCCCCCGACCTTTTTCTTACCGGGAGACAGTTTACTATTCATTGCTGGATTTCTGGCATCTCAAGGCCATTTTGATATAACCTTATTAATAGGAACACTTTTTGTAGCTAGCATATTTGGATATATATTTTCTTATATCATGGGTAAAAAACTTCGTGAATTTATCCTAAAAAGCAATGACAAATATTGGTTCAAGAAAAAACATTTAGATTACACGGAAGAATTTTATAAAAAGTATGGAATAAAAGCACTCATCATCGGCAGATTTGTTCCTATCGTCAGATCTTTCAATCCGACTTTAGCTGGAGCATCTGACATGGACTATAAAAAATTTATGAAATACACCCTTGTTGGCGGTTTCCTTTGGACAACAGTAGTTACTAGTTTAGGTTTCTATTTAGGAAAAAAAATACCAAATGGCGACAAGTTTCTCACCCCAATAGTGTTTCTTATTATTTTTGTTTCCCTTATTCCAACTTTTACAGGGCATATTATCGAGAAGCTGAAAAAGAAAACGAACGACAAATAAACGAAACTAAAATACCAAGTATAAAACCTCCTAAAATATCAACTGGAAAATGCACTCCGGCGATTATTCTCGCTAGGCCTATCAATAAAGCAAAAATTAAAAGTAAAATACCTATATTTTTCTTGTAAAAATAAATACTGAGCCCTAAAGCTGAGAAGGTCGCCGCATGATTCGAAGGAAAAGAATATTCTTGATTTGGACTAAAAAGAGGAATGACTTTATCAAACTGAACAAAAGAACGGTCTATTTTAATCAAATCTTTTAAGACTGTGGCTATAATAAATGTCAAAATAGCAGGACCAAAAATAATAATGGATTTGTATAATATCCTTTTTACACGAACTAAAATTGAATCTTCTTTATTTAATATCTTTGATTCTATTAAAATAAAAATACCAACTCCTAAAAATATCAAGAATGGCAATATTATTCCTAAAAAAACAATTACCCCATCAAAAATATTTGACTTATGCGCTAGATTGTAAAAAAAGAAAAAAATTTCATTATTCATAAATTCTTTGCTACTTTTAATACATTAGACAAAAGCATTGCGACAGTCACTGGCCCCACTCCCCCCGGAACGGGTGAAACATAACTAGCCACATCTTTTACTGACTCCAAATCCACATCACCAACTATTCCTCCATCTGATTCAGAGGTGCCTGCATCTATCAATACCGCACCATTCTTTATCATACCTCCTGTAATATATTTTCCTTTACCCATTCCAGAGATAATGATATCGGCTTCTTTTATAAGTTCTTCTTTCTTCTCTGTCTTACTCCTTATAACAACAGGCGACAAATTTCTATAACGAAGTAATGCTGTAACCGGTTTACCAACCAAAATCCCCTGCCCTAAAACTACAATCTTCTTATTTTTTAAATCTAATTTTACTGAATCTAAAAGTTCCATACAAGCTAAAGCAGTCGGAAAAGCTAAATCTTTTTCACTATCATAATTATTATAAAAATTCTCACTGGCCTTGATCCCTAGACAATCCACATCTAAATGCGAATCAATACTATTTAATACTACTTCACGATCTAAATGCACCGGTAAAGGAAGCTGGACGATAATCCCACACATATTTTTTATACTATTTAAAGCTTTTATTTCTTTTATTAATTCTTCCGTAGTTATAGATTCAGGAAAATTTGCATTGTGAAATTTAATACCGACTGATTCGGCTTTTTTTGCTTTCATCCTAACATACTGAGCGGAAGATGGATCACTCCCAACCAAAACATCACAAAAAATCGGCTGAAAAGAAAGTGACTTAACACCGATTTTTACTTTATCTAAAATTTCTTGATTCAATTTTCTTCCATCTAAAATCTGCATTTTACTTTATAAACTTTATAACTTTATAAACTTTTCACTCACTTTTATACTCCTAAAAACTCATTTTTTGTATCATCACGATGAACCGACCTGGCATACCTCTTCATGCTCATTAAAATTCCTAAACCAGCAAATTCAAATATAAGATGCGACCCACCATAACTCATAAATGGGAGCGGAATACCCGTCACAGGTAAAAGACCCAAATTCATACCAATATTTATGAGTATATGGCTCATAAAAAAGATAGCTATACCCATACCGAAAAGTATCTCGAAATTATAGGCTCCAAAGGTAGCAAAGTAAAGAATCCGCCAAATAATGGCAACATAAAGCAAAAGAATAAAAATAGAACCGATGAATCCCCACTCTTCAGAAAAAGCGGCAAAAATAAAATCTGCTTGAGGTTGAGGTAAGAATTTCAATCTGGATTGTGTGCCAAAACCTAAACCTTTACCGACAATTTCTCCTGAACCAACTGCAATAGTGGATTGAAATGCATTATACCCAGAACCATGTATATCAGTAAGAGGATTTAAAAAATTAGAAATTCTAGCTTTTTGATATGGAGCAAAAATAAAAAACCAAAAAGTGGCAAAAATCAATACACCGGAAATAAATACCACAAATAAATGAGTTTTTGAAATTCCAGAAACGAGAACCATCCCAAGCCAAATAAAAAATATAATCATCGCTGAACCAAAATCAGGCTGAAGTAAAACCAAAACAAAAGGTATAAAAGCGTAAAAACCAGAAATAAAAATATGTTTTATATCCCTTATTTCCACATGCCGACGAGAAAAATACTTTGCCAAAATAAGCACTAAAACCAACTTCATCATGTCTACTGGCTGAAAGGAAAAGAAACCAAAATTAAGCCAGCTTTTTGCGCCATGTGAAATATGCCCTAAAATAAAAAGTAAAAGTAAAATACCTGCATTAAAAAGAAAAATAGTGACCAAAACATCAGTACGTTTCAAAAAACGAAAATCAATAAAAGAAAAAACAAAAAAAATCAAAAAACCAATCAAAGTCCAAATAATTTGTTTATTAAAAAATAAACCACCATCTTCGAGTGGCGCAAAACCTTTCATAGTAACAAGACCAGCAGAAATTATCGGAACTATAAAAAGAACCAGCATCCAATCTATTCTCTTTAAAGCAGGTGAAATACTTTTCATCTTAACTTTACAGAAAAAATGTTATACAAAGGTATTATTTCTTTTGAAACTATCTTTGCAGAAAAAGGTTCCGGCCAAGTGAAATTGATTTGCCTAACCTCTTCTCCCGCTAATGATTCTAAATAAGTGCTACTGACAGAAACAGCATTATGATTTTCATCATATAAAATAACCACTACCTCCATTTCTGGAATACTAAAAAAAGAATTATTTTTCAATGTAGCTGAAAGCCTAGGACTGGTGTCTTCATTAACTAGCACTATATTTGAAATTAATATTTGTAGTTGATTTATCTTTTCTTGTAAAACTGTCACCCATTGCGGTGTTTGTGTAAATTCAAAATTAGTATAGACCGAAATAGAATTCCCGATATCTATTGCTGACTCAAAAATAACGAATTTGCCTGTTGGTGGAATAAAAGTGCTACCTTCACGCTTACCAATATAAACATTGTTTGCATCAGCAAAACGAAACTTATAATTTATTTTATTTACTGCAGTATTTATATTATGATTCTCGAGATAAGCCACGGCATTGTAACGCCCAGGAACAACTCGAAAAGCACGAGCCCAAATGATTGAAACGGGATCTACTTGAGGCAAGCAAGCCTTTACGCAAGACCCTCCGCAGTCTATGCCTGTTTCTGTGCCATTTTGTTTGCCATCTGTACAACTCGGAGCTTTGTTAAAATTTGGAAAAATAATAATAAAAGCAAATACTGAAATAACTAAGATGAGAACTATAATATAAAAGATTTGTCGCTTGAGTGCCCAAGATGTTGTTGCCATAATTAATATAATAACACCCGGTAGTAGAGCTTTGCAATGCGCTAAAGCACGTTAAAAACTTTGCAAAGTCTCACTACCGGGAACATAAAAAGTAAGAGCCCAGCCACTGTCACGAGGACAATGGACTGGGCTCAATTCTTTCGCTTTTTAAAGCAAGGAAACCGCGACATGTGGTTTTTTACCCTTTGCCCTATAAAACGCGAAAACCGCTTTCTGCGGTTGATAAACTCCAACTTTAATCTGTCTGCCCTTTCCCGATCAACAATCCGAAGGACAAAATACGCAACCAAGAACAATTCAGTGAACATAATGTTCCCCTTTCTTTCTCTGAATTTAGCACAAAAAGCCTTAAAACACAACAAAAAACAGCGGGAGTGATTAGCTCCCGCTGGTGTTTTTTGTCATCATGCTTCTACCAAAGAGCGTAATGACGATTCTCCTTCCTCCTAGTTTTTTCTGCGTAGGTGGGAAGAGGACTCCCTGCTTTCGCACGCTCCAACTTCATCAGAAGACGAGCAAGCGCGAACCTTCTCAGTTCCTGTTTTCTCGGTCCTCCCTTGCCTTTTCCTAGGCTAGCGAGAATACCCGAGATGTTTTCCTCATAAATAGCTATGAGGCCTTTCGTCCGATCATCTGGCATGGTTTTTTCCTTTCTCTGGTTTTTTAACAGGTTGCTATAAAGAACAAAATGAGCTTTCTATTTCTAGAAAGCTCATTTTTGGGTTGTAATTAAGAATTTATTTTACAGCACAAACATCAGCCTTCTAGTTTGAAGACTGAATGGGGGGATATTTTTAGACACCAATTTGTTTCGCTGTATATTTCTGCTCATACTTTTATAATATCAAAGACATTCTAAGAATGCAACACAACACAAAAAAACCAGTAATTACTTACTAGTTTTTTAGATCTTAAATACATTGTTCTGGCGCCTAGCTACTTTTGCTTTAAAAACTATCATCGCCACTAGTGGGCTTAACTTCTCTGTTCGGAATGGGAAGAGGTGTGGCCCCACCGTCAAAGCACCAGAACATTATATTCAAGTTTACCCCGTCCTTTTTTATAGGCGGGGATTTCTACATTTTATGTGGTTTGCAAAGTTCTTAACAGGAATCGAAACATTAGTACTTCTCAGCTCAAGCAATTACTTGCCTTACACTTAAAGCCTATCAACGTGATCATCTCTCACGGTTCTTAACGATTCCTAATCTTAAAGCTGGCTTCCCTCTTAGATGCTTTCAGAGGTTATCCAATCCCGACATAGTTACTGAGCAGTGCCCTTGGCAGGACAGCTCACACACCAGAGGTCAGTTCACTTCGGTCCTCTCGTCACATTATATCCCCTATTTCTAGGAGTGCAGACTATATCTTCATCCTTTTTCAAACTGAAAGGAGGATGTTGGCGTATTACAAGCATAAGCCTATCCCGATGTTTATCGAGGCTTTCCAGCGTTATGCAAGTCCGTTCCCCAGCCTATGCCGGAGAAACAAGTCGTTACGGGGTCAATATAATAATTTTTTATTCTCTTGTTACTCTGAAATTAATTACCAAGCAAAGCTATAAATACTATTACGATTACTATTATCCAAAATATTCTTCTTTTGGTTAAATCGTAATTCAATATTGCTTGCGGAATCTCTTTTATTTTCATATTTTAATTATTACACGACTTCCCACGGTATTATCTTACCACATTTCTGGTCCTCAAGCGAATCATAATATCTAGGATCGAATGATATTATTTTTCATCGAACTAGAAACATAAATGAAGACTCCACCGTTATTAGCCACATTGTCATCGTGAATTTCTTCACGAAGTAGCATGAGCCCTTCCGGGCTTACTAGAAGCAAATCTTTTCAAGAATCAACGAGTGCAGTAGATAGGAGACCAACCTGTCTCACGCATCTACAGTTTTACTCTTCAGTAAAACTTTTCTCATATTCCTATGAGGATCGGACTATACATTCTTCAGCCTAAGGCTGAAGGCTGGTTTGTAGTCTCTACAAAGAAAAATTAAAATTTCTTCTCGGTGTTGTCCTATCATTTTCATGATGTTGGATTTCACCGAAAACCCCAGCTTTTCCCTAAATATAATAATTTAGAGCCGCCGTGATAAGCCCACAGGCTTATGATTGATTTCGATTAAAACAGTTCATTACTTAAGTTCATTAAGTTCAAATTCCTCTGAGGGTTCAAACGGTACAACAGTTAAAAGTTATAAAGTGTAAAGTTATAAAGTTGGAAACAAATACAAAATGCATTTGCTTTTTACTTTATGAACTTTATGAACTTTCTACTTTCCACTTCTGTACGGTCTGAACCCAGCTCGCGTACCTTTTTAATTGGCGAACAGCCAAACGCTTGGCAGCTTCTTCGCCGCCGCGCTAAGGTGAGCCGACCACAATATTACATACATTCATCCAAATTGGATGTGTAAACCCACTATTACTAGTGGCGCAGACTATACCTTTATCTTTAGATTTGTTCTAAGATACCAGCGTGTTATAGCAAATTGCTATCTTTGTCCTGCAAGTTGCAAGACTCCAGTCGTTACGGGGTTATAAAAGTCCTATCTTATATCTCATTGTTTTGATGATATAAGGACAAATTAGGTTTACAAGTTTTTTAGTTTCTGTTTTATTGCAATATATTCTATATCCCTTATCCCTATCTTTATGATAGAGCATAGTTATATTAAATTTATTTTTTATAATAAAACAAAGCTTCTTAATTTCTTGCAAAGTAAAGGAATATGTACTTATGTCGATTTTTCCTTGATTGTACGATCCATCATCCATGACCCAAATAGCCACGATAAAAGGATTCATACTCTCAACAAGAGAATCGGGAACAATTTTTCGACCACAACGATATGAATCAGTTGTGTAAAATTGATTATATATTTCTGTCAGAACAGGATGGCGTAGTGTTCTAAACCACCATGATTTTTTATACCGTACTCCTTCTTTTGTCGTACGATAACTAAGTCGTGGAGGAGTTAATACTAAATTTTTTAAGATTTCGTATTTCCAAAACACATACTCTTTCTGTTCCAGACAATGATCAATTTTAAAATTGGCATTTTTTGCTTTTATACCAACTCGCATTGTTGCATCTCCTAACATCGATCCAATAATAAAAGATCGCTGTTTGGAGGTAAGTCGCATTTCTTTTTTCAAAGAAAGCATTTTCTTATTCCAATATTTACTTTCTAAACTTCCCACGGTGTTGACCATATTTAAACAATTATATCATTGTTCCGCGATATGGGTTTCTCCGTTATGAGCTGATTTAGTGTGCATGATTTTCATCATACACATGAGAGTACTGTTCGTACTCTCTCCTCGACATTCGGTGTTAATCGAGGTGCCGAACTCCGCCGTCGATATGAACTCTTGGGCGGAACTAGCCTGTTATCCCTAGAGTAGCTTTTATCCGTTAATCTTCCACCGCGTCTAACACGGGTGGTCGGTTCACTTGATTCTGGTTTCCCACCTGCTTGACAAGTACGTCTTACAGTCAAGCCAGCTTGTGCTCATACACTATCGGCACGGTTTCCATTCGCGCCTAGCTGACCTTTAAACCCCTCCTTTACTTTTTAGGAGGGTACAGCCCCAGTAAAACTATCCGCCATATACTGTCTCAAAACGTTTTTGCCGTTTTGGTTAGAACATATCCTCAAAAAGAATGGTATTTCACTGTTGGGTAGAGTACAGCCAAAACCGTACACATCAGACCCCTCCCATCTATTCTACGCAGTCCAAAAATATGCTCAATATAAAGTTATAGTAAAGCTTCATAGGGTCTTTTCGTCTAACTGCACTTAACCGGCATCTTCACCGGTATTGTATTTTCACCGAGCTGGTCCCCGAGACAGTTCTCCAGTCATTACACTATTCGTGCGCGTCGGAACTTCAAATTTGTTATCCTCTTTTACAAGAGGGATCAGACTATATCTTCATCTCAACGCTTTTTGCATTTCCGCTTTCGTATATTTCCGCTTACCGCTTGGGTTCATTTGAAACGCAAGATTCATAATTTTTCCTAGTCCATTTTTGTTTTTATGCAATTGTTTTTGCATCAATAAACAGACTTTTTCAAAAAATTTAAAATCTCTTTGTTTAGCTGAAACCAATGGATATTTTTTAAAATGAGGAATTACATGACGGATCAAATCATCCAGACTTCGCACTTCGTATTTAAGTGTTTTGTCTGAAAAATCTCGCCTAATGAATCCACATTTGAAAGTTCTTTTCATCAAGAAAAGGGTTTGCGCTCTGTCTTCATTTTGACTAACTGAAAAACTTGGTTTAGTTTCCCAACCGACGAGAAATTTATCTCGTTTTGAAAATGAAATACTGAAGCAACCTTCTCCATCTATATATCCAGAAATATATTCTTGTATATTGCGTTTTGTTTTGAGAGCCGGCATATTATGGAAAGTATATCACATTTCCATCTTAGTCGCCATTATACATAGGCGACCTAAGTCGTTACGGGGTCAATTCTGCCTACTTGCGACAGAACGACTTCCCACGGTATTCCCCTTTGTGTACGCGCATTATGTTACAAAGGGCTCCACCGTTATAAGCCAGATTTAATCCGAGGATCACTCTTCGGATGGGCAGTTTTCTACCCGACAAGGTATTTCGCTCTTCTATACCTAAGAAGGACTCTATCTTCATCCACCCGAGGGTTAGGATGCTTGACGCTGGTCTCTCGTTAGCCAAGTTTTGACTGTCTTCACATTACTGTGAAGCAGGTAGCATTCGAATAATCTAATAATTTTTTAATTTAATTGTTTACCTTTACTCTATAACAGTCCCAGTCATTCCGCGCATAACTTGCGTTGTGTGCAGAACCTTAGGACCGTTATAGTTACGGCCGACATTCACCAGGGCTTATATCAATCACCACTACATCTTGCGACATAGCAACGTCGATATTTGACCTTCTGGCATTGGTCAAGTGTCACCCCCTATACATCCTCTTGCGAGTTCGCAGGGAGCTGTGTTTTTGGTAAACAGTTGCCAGAGATACTTTCACTGCGCCCCTTTGAGTTAACAAAGGGGAAGCCTTATCCCGAAGTTACGGCTGCTTTTTTGCCGAGTTCCTTGGGGACCACTCACTCGTTCGTCTTGGTCTAATCGACCTGATCACCTGTGTCGGTTTGCGGTACGGATCTTACATTTTTAAGTTTAGAGATTTTTCTTGGAAGCGTGCTTTGTATCATTATTCTATCCCGAAGAATAAAACTTTTCGCTTCTCTTTCATGTGCCATTTAAGACATTGTGCGGATTTTCCTACACAACACAATCAAGACACGAACTTCAAATCCAATAATGAGCGATACATACTACCCTCCGTCATCCCATCACAAAACATAAAAGTCAGGGAATATTAACCCTGTGTCCATCGAGTACGGCTTTCGCCATTCCCTTAGGCCCGACTAACCCTTGGCTGATTGACATTACCAAGGAAACCTTGATCTTTCGACGTGATGCGTTCTCAGCATCATTGCGGTTACTTGTGCCAACATTCTTGCTTCCACACGCTCCACAAGCTCTCACGAGTCTTGCTTCACAGCAGAGTGGAACACTCTCCTACCGATCATAAAAAATAAATTTCTTATGATCCCTCAAATTCGGTAATATACTTAGCCCCAATTATTTTCGACGCAAAATCTCTAGATGAGTGAGCTGTTACGCTATCTTTAAAGGATGGCTGCTTCTAAGCCAACCTCCTCATTGTTTAAGAAACTTCACCTTCTTGTTTTACACTTAGTATATATTTAGGGACCTTATTTAGAGATCCGGGCTGTTTCCCTTTTGGCTAATGGAGCTTCGCCCCCATAGCCTGACTGCCGTGTTTGGTCTCTGGTATTCGGAGTTTAATAGGTTCAGCGATCTTGCGACCTGTCCGAACCTTCCAGTGCTCTACCCCCAAAGAAAACACACGACGCTAGCCCTAAAGCTATTTCGGAGAGAACCAGCTATTACCTAGTTCGATTAGCTTTTCACTCCTTACCACAAGTCATCCGAAGACGTTGTACGATCTACCGGTTCGGTCCTCCATCCGTCTTTCGACGAACTTCAACCTGCTCATGGCAAGCTCACTAGGTTTCGGGTCTTATGCATGTTACTTTAATTTCGCGCTATTAACACTCGGTTTCCCTTTGGCTCTGCTGTTTTAGCCAGCTTCGCCAGCAACATGAATAAACTCGTTGGCTCATTCTTCAATAGGCACGCCGTTCCTCATCCGAAGACGAGGTTCGACTCCTTGTAGACATACGGTTTCAGGTCTATTTCACCGCCCTAATCGGGCTGCTTTTCACCTTTCCCTCACGGTACTAGTTCACTATCGATCTTTAAGAGTATTTAGCCTTAGCGGTTAGTTCCGCTGGATTCCCCCCGGCCATTCATGTCCTGGGGTACTCAAGAATAGCAATAAAAGAGATAAATTATTTTCGCTCACGGGACTATCACCCCCTATGGTGTCGCTTTCCAGCAACTTAAGCTAATAACTTATTTTTTGACTCCTCTCTAATTAAATAAAAATTGCTACCTTACAACCCTCTAGTCTTGCGACTAAAGTTTGGGCTCCTTCCTTTTCGCTCGCCGCTACTGGGGAAATGCATATTTGTTTCTACTCCTCCTGGTACTGAGATGTTTCACTTCCCAGGGTGCGCTCTTTAACGATAAACGTTAAAATTGTCCCGACGTAAACGTCGGGACAGGGTTGCCCCATTCGGAAATCTTCGGATCAAAGGTTGCTAAGCACCTCCCCGAAGCTTATCGCAGCAACGCCACGTCCTTCATCGCCTCTTAAAGTCAAGGCATCCACCGTACGCCCTTAAATTTCCTGTTAAGAAATTTGAAAACCACAACCCTACATTACTGTAGGGAAAAACAAAGCCAAAAAAATTAACAGATATCCTGTTTGCGACCGCTCGCTACCTCAGATACCTTTTGGCTTTTCCTTATCTCTAAAAAAGACCCTCTCTATACAAATTGTATGGAGAGAAATTTAGGATAAGATTTAAATTTTCAATTTGCAATTCATCCTGATTTTTCAACAAAAAAACCGCCTTTCAAGGCGGCCTATAGACAAAAGAAAGAGTCTATTTAGGGCCTGCCTTTTAAACTGTTTCTTGTAATATTCATACTGATTAAGAGAGTATATATGAAAGGAAATACTATGTCAAATCGGTGTTATTGGATAACCTGTGGACATCTTTTATGCAATAAACTAAATTTTATCTAGGTTGTACAAAACTACCAGATCTAAAATTACCAGCATTGTCTGTGGGAAAATCTAAAAAAGCCTTTTTTAAAGCCTCTTCTAACTTCTTAAATACCTCCTCTGTTTTAAGCATAGACCGCTCATCATACACTGAAGAATAGTTATTAAAATTTCCTTGCAACATAGATAAAGTCTTAACAATTCCATTTATTCTTAGTTTTAATATATTTTTTCTAGCTTCTAATGTATTAAGTTCTGCTGGAGAGTCTTCCCTAGGCATAAAATTTATTTATATTTTAACTTTAATAATTTCGACTTATTTATAATTTATTCCACTCGCTTGAAGAAATCCCAGCAAGTTTAAATTTTGAATTAATTTTTTACCGAAATTGGCTTAGGCATTTTTCAACAAAGAACTTGTAGATGGAAAACGAAATCCTGGTATTTTTTTATCTGACTTTATAGACAAAACTAACCAATCTTCAAGCACTTCTTGAAGTTCTTTTCTGCAAGTTTCTAAAGTCTTTGCATTTGCCCAAATACCCTTAACTTCTGGTATCTCACCAAAATAAGTCTTATCCTTTAAAAGCTTATATTTTGCAGTATTTAATTGTTTATTTATAAAATCTGTTAACATAGATTGATTATACCACAACCAATTAAAAAGCAAAAAAGATGTCAACAGGGATAACCCCATGACATCTTTTTTGTAAGAAAACTATCTAAAATATAGATTATTCTCTGTGAGAAACTTCTTCGCTAACTTTTGCGATAAACTTTGCAGCTGCGTCTCTACCACCCAAACCGAAAGCAAGAGCTCCACCGATGGAGACCATTGCAATGATTCCAGTGAAAAGAACACTCATGTAGTAGTCTGCAACTCCTAATTGTCCTAGGGCAATTATGAAAGCAAATATCCAAATGGCATATTTTGCAATAGTGCCGAGCATATTTGCAGAAGTTAAGTTCATTGTTCTTGCAGAAGCAGAAACTGCCTTTGAGATAACCTCAGCTACGATAGTAGAAATTATCAAGATAAGTGCAGCAACGATAACTCTAGGCAAGAAACTTAATACATCGTATTGCAAGAAATCTTTGATGCTGTTTAGACCAACTAAATCAAGTGAAGGAATAAGGAATACAACGATTACAAACCACTTCACTACTTGTCCGATAAAGTATCCAGAATTCAAGTTCATTCCTGCTCTTCGGAAGAAACCATCTACACCAATAGATCGGAGAAGATTGTCTATTTTCAAAGCGCTGAAGACTTGCTCTAGGGCTTTAGCGATAATACCACCCAAAACCCAACCGATAATAAAAAATACAATTGCTACGATAAAGTTCGGAACAAATTGAACAA
>Ga0208245_1000562_pt1 | contig 29579 bp, 46 predicted proteins | sample RifOxyC1_FD_184035 | JGI IMG/M metagenome (GOLD analysis project Ga0208245, IMG submission 184035) | Soil microbial communities from Rifle, Colorado - Rifle Oxygen_injection C1 (SPAdes) | ecosystem: Environmental > Terrestrial > Deep subsurface > Rock core/Sediment | place: Rifle, Colorado... | reverse complement strand
AAAAAACAATTTCAATCAGAAGTCCGAATAGTTTCAGGTTCGTAAATCATAATTTTACTATCCATTAACTATTTAAATATCTTATTTAATCCCAAATTATAAAAATTCATTTAAAGGATTACAAAATGCAACGATTTCCAAAAGAAGGTTATATTTTACCTGAAGATGCTTTGAGAGAATGTCTTTCAGCAGACTATAGACAATTAATAGGCTCTGAGTTCGCTTTAGAAAGAGCAATTAATAATAAAGAAGACTCTCCTGCTTGGCAAGTTTTTCCTCATACTAATACTTTTGTTGGTGCTGGTTTATTTAGAGAAAAACCAACTTTGTTGGTTCGCCATGGTGATAATATTCTTAGCACTCCTGAAGGTATTGAAGGATTAAGAGCTCAAGGTTATAAAAGAAATAAATTTCAATTACTAACTGAAGAAGATAGACAACTATGGAAACAATATTGTGAAGAAGGTTTAGAAGAAAAAGGCCCTAAAAGACAAACTTGGGTTATTCAAGATGATGCTTTGGAAGGTATGGTTTCAGGTATTTTTTCTCTAGAAGATGCTCCCCATCAAACTGCTATGGTTCCGATGTTGGGAGATTTGTCAATAGTTGATGATTATTCAAGAGGCCATAAAATAAATATTATTCCAAAAATTGGTGTTGGTATTGATAAAGATGCAACTTCTTCAGAAGTTCCATTAGTCTGCCCTTTGGTCTTTGGCTGCGGCTACCGCGGCATCATTCTTAATGGCAACGGCAGCAGATACGATGTTGGCTGCGTCGTAGGGGTGCCGTTCGGCGCAACACAAAAAATCTTAGAACCTAAAATATTTGAACCTAGAAAAGGCTCTCCTTTAGCATTGATGTTAAAAGGTAATTAATTTTTTATTTAGTTTATTGTTCTAAACCCATCATATCTATCTGATTAGAAATATTCAAAACTTCTTCATTCATTTGCACTTCAATTTCTTTCAATTGTGTTAATTGCTTTTCAACTAACTCTAATACAGAATCTACATCCTTTTCCACAGCAATTCCAGACCCAGAATTTAATATTACATTACTTTTGTTCTCAACTTTGGCTTTCACAAAAACTCCACCACCAAATGGAACTAATATTTCACCTTTGTTATCAATCTTTAATTGATTCAAACTTTCTTTGACATGATCAAGTTCTAATAATTGATGTTTCAAATCTTCAAGTTGTTGCCCAACCATTTGGTAACTTCTTTTTAGATCATTCAATTTTTGTTGTGTTAAATTTTCTGTATTCATTTCTTCTCAACTTTAACAGTTTTCTTTTCTGTTTTAGGTTTAGCTTCTTTTTTCTTTGTTTTAATTTTAACAGTTCTTTTTCTAACTGGTCTAGGACCTTTCTCTTTCTTTTGAACTTTCTTCTTAGCTTCTTTTAATCCAAGTGCTTTTAGAACTTCTGTGTGCGGTGCATTTTTCTTAATTTCAATAGTTTTTTCCAAAGGTTCTAAATGTTTAATATTACATTTTCTTCTTCGAACTTCACCATCAATTAATACAAATGGTTCTTTTAGAATATCAACAATTACTGCTGTTTTACCTGCGTCTCTTCCAGCGAGTTTTACACAAACTCTTCCAATTTCTAACATTTTCTTTTTCTCCTTATTGTATTATCCATCTCTATGTCGCCACAAAGATTTCTGCTGCCACAAAAAGAGATTAGGCCTTTATTTTTTCAAGAATTGTTTCTCTCATACATTTAGAACACAAAACTCCGCCATATGGTCTCTCAGGCCTTTTCTTAGTTTTAGGCATATTTCTTCTTTCAACAGGAAATGCTCTTGGTACACCATGCAATTCTTTTCTACACTTAGCACATTGTGCATGTGCAGGTTTTCTTCTCTTATATTGTGTGGTAACTCTACTAGCAAGTTTAACTTTAACTTTTCTGAATGACCTGTTTTTATGCTTTAATTCCATAGGTATCTGAGAAAAAATAGCTATTTATAAACCTTTCTTGTCTACAAATCAATCCTCAATTCTAATCCCCTTTGCTTAAATCCAAGTCGTACGTACCAATCTTGTACCCAAGGCGTTCGACTGGTGCATATTAACTTATAACAACCAATATTTCTAGCCTCAGTAATAAGTTCTCTAACTAATTGTTCACCATATCCTTTCTGTCTATGGTCCTCATGTACAAATACATCTTCCATCAAACCAAAAGGCTCTTCATGCAAACCATTATTCATAACATAAAGAAATGTTCTTGCGACTTCTAATTCACCTTCATTAATGGTAAATTTAATCCCATAACTTTCAACTCTTTGTTTTTCCATAGACTTAAATTAGAATTTTATTTTTAATTGGTTATGAATCTAAAATATTTAGTAAACCTTCATTAACTTCCTTAATACCAAACTAAACAATACTGAGAAAATAATGTAAACCCATATCCAACTCAATCCAAATAAAACCGCAGGATCACCTAATGCAACATAATATGCTCTTAACCAAGCGAATATAATTAATACTGGAATCATAGTAATTAAAGTTGGCTTAAAACTCTGCATCATATACTTCATATTTTTTTCCATAACTTTCTTTTGCAAATCTAACATTTTTTCAGGACTATCTTTATGTTCTTTCATCTCTTTTTGATAAATTTTCATTTCATCTTTAAGTTCTTTCATCAATTTCTGATTCGTAATATATTTGTAAGATAAAGTTAATGCTACACTCAAAGCCAAACTAAAAATAATTAGATTATATGGTGAAGGAATAAGATTCATAAAAGGATTAAATATAGGATCTAAGAATGATGTTATTCCCATTTAACTCATTCCACCCATCATTTTTGCTAATGCAGGGTGCATATCCATCATATGATGCTTTGCAATATCCTCGTATAATCTATAAATAATCATAACTGCTAATAATATTCCAGTTCCATGTGTTAAAGCACCAATCAAATCAGCACTTGCTGCTAATAATCCTACAGCTAAACCACCCATAACTGTTAATGGCATAATATATCTTTCAAGGATTGATTCTAAAACTCTTTGATCTCTTCTGAATCCCGGAATTTGTAATCCTGAATTTAAAATATTTTTCGCTTGTGCTCCAGCATCCATTCCAGATGTTTGTACCCAGAACCAACTAAAAATAATTGCACCAACAACCATGAATCCCATATAAACTACTGAATAAACAATTATCATTGCAGTAATATTACCAGTAATGATTGCTTGAATTAAATTATTTGGTGTAATCCATAAAACAAATCCAGACACAGGTGAAGAACCAGAATAAGTTCCTAGTAAAGGATGTCCCCACTTTTCAAATAATCTTGCAGCCAATTGTACGTTTGCAAGTAAGGCTGAAATTAAAATAACTGGGATGTTAGAAGTATACATAAAATGTAATGGCCATCTAATTCCATGACCTCTTATTCTTCCAAATGATAATGGGATTTCAACTTTCATTGCTTGTAAATAAACTGCAAGGAAGAAAATTAATATCGTCGCTAAAATAGCCGATAATGCTAACACAGCACCCATTGGGTTTTGTGATGCTAATGATTGAATAAATACCCAAACTTTTCCAACAGCTGGTTGTGAAGTTCCAAAGGCCCAAGTTCCATTTGTTGTTAATGGACTAAAAGCTCTAATAACAATTTCTGAAGAAACTCCTGCAGCGATGAATAATGAGATACCAGAACCAAATCCCCATTTACTGATAATCTCATCCATAAACATAATCAAAATACCACCAACAATTAATTGTCCCACTAAAATAAATTGCATTATTCTAAACTGTGATGGATCTAACATTAATGATGGAGAAAGTCCGCCCATAAATACATAAATTCCTGCTTCAAATATAATGAAGAACAATGACATAATTTTTTGAATACCTTGATATCTTCTTTTTCCTTCTGGTGTTGATAAATCAAATTTAACTAATCCTGAACCATTCAATAATTGCAAGACGATGGATCCAGTTACTAATGGACCAATACCTAAAGATATAATTGAACCAAAACTTGCTCCAAGAATAATTGATAAGAATTCAAACTGCGCTAATGCGTTTTCACCTAACCCATAAAGAGGAATTAATCCCAATAAAAAGAATGCAACCAAACAAATTAATGTCCATTTTAATTTCTCATTAAAAGAAAGTTTCTTCTGCTCTGGGCCTTTAACCTCGGGCAGATTTAAAATTAGATTATCCAAATAGGACATTTTTTGTTTCCCCTTATTGTATTACACTGCCACCAGCTTTTTTAACTTTTTCTATAGCATTTTTAGAAGCTAGTTCAACAGTGATCTTTAAAGGGTATTTTAATTTTCCAGTTGCAAGTAATTTTGTATACTTATAATCCTTCAAATTAATTTCATTTTTAATAGATTTTTTTTCTATAAGAATATTCAAATCTCTTAAGTTAATAGCCTTGTATTCTATTCCTTTATTCGGAACAACAAAACCTCTCTTTCCAAAGTAAGTATTTCCATATTCATTAATGATTGTAGGTTTTTTTTGGTCTGCTCTCTTACCAGTACCAGCCATACCGAATCCTCCTCTGGACCCACTATTTCTGTGTTTCTTCTTACTACCCCAACCATGGCTCTTATAGCCTCTCATTCCTTTATTCTTTTTCTTTGGAGTTGTTTTTTTCATTTTTAGATCATCCTTTTAATTAAATCATTAATTTTATCTTTTCTATATCCTAATGAACCACCCATACTGAATGGTTTTTTGATTCCACCTCTTTCAAATCCTTTAGATGGTGGATTTAATCTAAAATATGGTTTCAAACCTGGTAAATCTTTTAGTTTCTTTTTGAAATTAAATATTTCTTCAACAAATGTTTTAATATCAGTTTTCAAATGTTCTTTTAAATATTCTTCAGTTAAATGTCTATCTCCAACAATTTTTGCTCTCTTGGTAAACATTATCATAAAGGTTTCTTTATCAATTTCTCCCCAAGTAATATAATCTTTAGCTTTCTTTATCATTCCTAAGTATTGTGGGGTATTTGGAACTATTACACATCCATTTTGTTTATAGAGTCTCATCATATCTAAAGTATCATTAACACTTCTTGTAACTCCATTTCTTCCACGTAACCTTATAATCACAATATTCTTATTCATTCCTACCTCCAACAATTCCTAATTTTGAAATTTGTGTTGGTTTTACTCTTACACTGGTTAATTTTTCTAAAGCTTTGAAACAAGCATAAACAACATTTAATTTTGTTCTTGTTTGTCCTCTAGCTTTTCCATAAACATCTTTTACACCTGCCATTTTCAATAATTTTTGACATTCTTTTTCCATACATAATCTTGTACCTTTTGGTGCTGGCATTAATTCGAAAGTTGCTGAACTGCACTTTCCTTCTACTTTAAATGGAATTGAGTGTGTTTGTCCACATCCACATTCCCATGAACCACATCCTCTTTTAATTTTGATTAAATTTAATTTTGCTTTTCTTGTTGCTTTTTCTCTAGCTGGAACAGTTTCCTTTGCTTTTCCAAATCCAACTCCAACATATCCATTTCCATTACCACAGACTGCAATTGTTGCGAATGATGGTTTGTTTCCTTCTTTGGATTTTTTTTGAGTTTGTCTCCAAATGCTTTTCTTTCCACCACCGAATTTTCCTTTTGATTGTCCTACTTCCATTAAATCAACTTGCAATTCTGGTAATAACATATCGACTATTTCTGATTCAAGAATTTTCAAACCTCTATCCAAGATTTCATCTATACTTGCAACTTCTCCGGATTTAACTCTTCTTCCTAATTCTGTTTTAGGTTTCCAAGAATCTTTATCAAATCCTTTATCTTTGGAGATTCCGCTTTCAGAGTGATCTAAATCATTTTTTTTGAATTTCTTGTTTTTTTGAACCATCTATTTCACCTTTTGAATATTATTTTTTGTTGCTTCTAACATTTTTTCAATTTCTTCGGAAATATGCTTTCCTTTTAATCTTTCCTCTTCAGGGAAAATCTCTCCACTATGAGGAATATTTATACCTGCATCAACAACTCCTTTTAATACACTATAAATAATAGTTCCATTTCTACTAACATACAACCCTTTATCGAGGATTAAATTATCCATTCCAATTTTTTTTGCTTTCATACCAAATAAATATCCAACTAAATATGCTGCAGGAACATTTCTTTTGTATCCTTTCCAACCATATTGTTCTAATTCTTTACTATTTACCATAAGCAAAGTATGATCTCCATTTGGAGCATATTGAACAGCTTGAACTAAGATATTTTTTAATGATTTTCTAACTACTAATCTTAATTTTTCAGATTTCAATAGACTTAGTCTTAATTTGTAATCTGTTTTTCCTTCTCGTTTTCTTCTGTAAACAACAAACTTTTTTGCTTTCATTTCTTAACCTTCTCTATAAATAATTTGTTTTCTTCTAAGTATAATTTGATGTGCCTTCTATTTCTGAAATATCCACCTTTGACTTTGGAATATAAATTTCTATAAGTTTTACCTTCAACCAAAGATTTATCTTTTAATTCTTTAATGAAATTTCTTTGGCCTCTTACTGCTAACATCCAAGTTTCTTTTCTACTTAGTCTTGCAGTGCTACTTCCTTTTCTTGTACCTGGACCAGCTTGTCTTCCTTTTCGTCTTTGAGTTAATCTTTTTCTAGCCCTAACTCTAGATGTTCCTAATTCTGGTCTACTTTGGATTGCTCCATTCTTGATTAAATTTCTAAGATCATTTTTTGTGATTGCTTCTTTAATTTCAGTTAATCTGTCTGGGTTAAACCATACTTTAGTCTCTCCAACTTTCATTAATTCTGCACTGATTCTTTTTTGGTTAGCGAGATTCATTGTTTTTTCTCCAAGACTTTAATTTTTTCACTTTTTTCGCCTTTCTTTGTTTCTTCTTGTCCTTCTTTCTTCTCTTCTTTTTTTTCTTCTTTCTTCTCTTCTTTTGTAATTTTTTTGTTTAATTCTTCTTTAGACTTTTTCTTTTTGTCTTCTTTTTCCTTTTTAACTTTCTTTTTTTCAGCGAATTTACTTTCAACATTTGTTATAAATTCTTGTGGAACTTTTACATTGTCTATAGGATAATTATTTTCAACACATTTTTTCAAAATTTGAATTTTATTTTTCAAACCAACATGCCCAACAATAACAACTTGAGTTTTTGAATCAAATCCAACTAAATCTTTTAAATTATTTACTAATACTGGTTGGAATCCTTTTCTTGTTAATCCCTTAACTTTATTTGGTGAACAATAACCTGAAGATGGCCAAACTCTTCTACTTCTCAATTTAATTCTCATTTTTGAGTGCATACCTTTAGGTTTGATCCATTTTTTTTCAAGACTTTTAGTTCTATTTGCATCTTGTCTCAAAAATCTAGGCTTCTTTCCTTTTGTTTTATTTCTCTGTTCTAGTAATCTTGCATCAACCATTAGATATTCCTCTCAGCCTTTTTGATAATCCATAATCCATCTTGGAATACTCTTCTATCTCTATTTGTAATCCTTGTACATCTTTCACAATTTGCAGCAGTTTGTCCTGCAGCTTCTTTGTCTGGGGATGTAATTGATATAATTTCACCATCTATTTTTACTTCAACATTTTCTACAATTTCAGTTTTTCTTGGAACTTTTTCTCCAAGGAAATTTTTAACTATAATTTTTTTACCTTCAATTATCACATTCATTGGGAAGTGACTTGAACAAATTTTTACTTGGTAAACAAAAGGTTCTTCAACACCTTCTAACATCCATTTCAAATGTGATTTAAATGTGTTAATTATTTTCTTTTCTTTTTTTGTAAATAATTTTGGTATAATTACTAACTTATCTTCTTCTTTTTTCAATTCGATAGTAGGATAACTTAGTTTTTTTGAAATTACATACTTACCTTTCTTAACAGTAAGTTTTTCTCCTAAAGTTACTTCAACGCCTTTAGGGATTTGAATCTCCTTCCTAAGTCTTCTTGCTTCAATCATTTTAGTAAATATAAGCTAATAATTTTCCTCCAATATTTTTCTCTTTAGCTTGTTCTAAAGTCATAATACCTTTTGGTGTTGAAATTATAATTATTCCAAAATTTTTCGCTGGTAAAAATCTTTTTTCAAATTTAGTAAATTCATCTATGGTTGCTGAAAATCTAGGTTTGATAGCACCACATTTGTTTAGTCCACCAATTAAATTAATGTTAATAAACCCACCTTTCTTATCATCAATTTCAGTATATTCTCCAATATAATGATTATCTTTCATGATTTCAAGTACAGCTTTTGTAATTTTAGATAAAGGTTTAACTACACAATTATCCTTACCAACTTTATCTGCATTAAGCATATTATTCAATGCCATTGCCAGTGTATCATTCATTGCCATTTTAGTAGTATTTTTTGAACCCCAACTTTGTTGCGTAATCTCTAAAGCATTGCCTGCACAAATCTAGTTTGTACTGACCAACATGCCCACCTAATCTTCCACATATTTTACATGGTTTTGAAGCAACACCAAACTTTCTAGGTTTTGGTGCATTATGCTTAAGGAATTTCTTGAGCTTGACAGGCTTGTTTTTCAATTGTTTAAATACCTTTTTGTAACTTCCAGCAGTCATTCTTCTTCAGCCTCCTCTTTCTCTAAGACTTTACATCCTAATGATTTTGCATAATTGATTCCATCTTGTTTACTAATATTATGTCTTGATGGTATTTTTTTAGTTTGAAGTTTTCTTCTTTTAATTCTAAATCCTTTTCTTTGTAAACTTACTGCAACTTCTAATCCAATAATTCCTACTTCAGGAATGTAATTTATACTTGGAATGTCTAAATATTCTTTAATCCCAAATGAAAAATTTCCTTTTTTATCAAATGATCTTGAATTAAGTACACTATCTTTTGCTTTTAGCAAAGTTTTCAATAATTCTTCAGCTTCTTTTCCTCTTAGTGTAACTTTACATCCAATTACTAAACCAGGTCTCAAATTCCAAGCAGGTAATCTTTTCTTGGTCATAGTTTCACAAGGTTTTGCTCCAGTAATTTTTTCTAATAACATTTTTCCTTTTTCTAATTCTGGCCCAGGCTTACCAGCACCTATATTCAATGTAATTTTTTCAATTTCTATTGTTTTCATAGTACTCATTTTGCCTCAGGCGTTTTTATTTTTCCAATAACAAACGCGTACCTCTTAGCTGTTTCAAATTCTTCGTCGTTAGATTTAACAATAATATTATTTTCTTTGAATTCTTGTAATGTTCCAATTGTTCCTTTTTTCTTTCCACCTTCAATAAAAATTCTTGATCCTTTATTGAATGAAAGATGTTCTTTGATTTTTCCATCTTTAATTGAAACAATTAATGAATCCCCAAGTTTGTAATCATTTTTTTCTGTAAGCAATGAACTTCCATCAGAAGTTCCGATTTGAATTTTTCCTTTTTTGATTATATTTTTTCTTATTATCTTAATTAATCTAAAATCTTTTTCTGCTTCTTCAACAGGAGTTAATACAAATTTTCCTTTTGGATTGTAAAATAATCTAAAGTTTTCATTTAATGAAGGAACACTAATTAAATCCATTAACCCAACAGGGAATTTGATATCTTTTCTAATTTTTCCATTAATTAAGATTTTTCCTTCGTTCAAAATTTTCTTAACTTCTTTTCTATTTCTTCCATATTTTAATATCTCTTCAATTAATACAATTAATGTGATAGATTCTTTTAATTTATGAGGTCCAGGACTAGTTCTTGTAGTGAACTTAATTCCTTTTCTACTAATTCCCCAACTTGTTGGTGAATTTAATCTTGATAAGTGATTTTTAACCATTCTACTTTTTCTCCTTTGAATGCATATTTTCTATTTTTGATTTCCTTTTTTTGTCACCTAATTCTAATTCTGTAATCATTAAGTTGCTTGCCTTTAGAGGTATCAACACTTTATTTCCATCTTTTCTTACTGTGTCAATTCCTTCAATGTAAACTTTTTGTGTAACTATTCTTATCCTTGAAATCTTTCCAGTTTTACCTTTATGATTTCCTTTCATAATTTTGACTTTGTCACCTTTTCTTAATTCAACACTTCTAGTTTTGTATTTCTCTCTCAATTCCTTGCTCAAGTGTGTACCCAATAATTTTTGTTTCAAATGCAAAGGAGCATTTACTTTATACTTTCTTTGCTTACTCGGATTTTGACTTTGTCACCTTTTCTTAATTCAATACTTCTAGTTTTGTATTTCTCTCTCAATTCCTTGCTCAAGTGTGTACCCAATAATTTTTGTTTCAAATGCAAAGGAGCATTTACTTTATACTTTCTTTGCTTACTCGGATTTTTACTTGCTTTCCAACTAATTGACCATTTCATTTTACACCACTATGCTGGATACTTTTGAAATACCCGGCCATCTTTCTGCAGCTTCTTTTGCTACTGCGCCTTTAAAGATAGTTCCTTTCGGAGTACCTTTATCATCTTTCAATATAATCACTGCATTGTCTTCGAATTTGATTCTTGTTCCGTCAGGTCTTCTATATTCCTTTTTTTGTCTGACGACAACAGCTAATACTACTTGCTTCCTAATTTCAGGTCTTCCTTTGATGACTGATGCTTTAATCAAATCTCCAACACCTGCAGAGGCAATTCTTCTTCTAACTGTTTTATGACCTTTAACACTAATTAGTTTTACAATTTTTGCTCCAGAGTTATCACAAGTAGGAATCTCCGCACCGACTGGAAGTCCTCTTACTTTATGCCCTGTTATTGCTTTCATTGTTCAACTCCAACAACCACAAAAGTTTTTGTTTTACTTATTGGTCTTGTTTCAATAATTTTTACTGTATCTCCTTCTTTTGCGTCGATACATTCTGGATTATGAGCTTTTACTCTAGATCTTTTTTTAGAGTATCTTTCATATTTTTCAATATAATTTATCCTAGGCCATTCTACATTAATTGTTTTGTGTGGGTTTCTCTTGATTACTTTACCAATGAAAACTTTTCCGTGGAGTTTTAATTCTCCATGAAATGGACAATGCACATCATTGCATGTTTTCTTTGGCATTTCAACACCCATGCCCGGATTTTTTGCTTTTACTTTCATTTTTTGATCCTATCCTCTGGCCTTCCGACCAAATATTTTCCCTCGATGATTATATTTTTCTCATCAATATTGATTTTGAAATTCGCATCAGCTTTTAAGATTTTTCTTTCGCCTTTGTTCGTTTCTACCACAAGACAATTTTTTGTTTCATCAACAATATTGCCTTCGATACCAATAAGGTCTTTATTTCTTGCATCAATCACCACCACATGCAACCCAATCAATTCGTGTTGCAAAATGTTTTGCGATGATCTCATCTTCTTTCATCAACAATGCTTATTGAATTTGCTGAAAATCCTTCTTCAATCACATATTTTTTTGCTTTTTCTATGTGTTCTCCTTGGAGTTCAATGTTATTTCCTTTCACTGTTCCTCCACAGGCAAGTTTTGATTTCAGCTTTTTCGCAAGCTCTTTGATGTTTATTGTTTTATCGTCAATTCCCTCGATGATTGTGTTAAGTTTCCCAAACCTTCGCTTGACCAATCGTATTACTACTTTCTGGTCTTCTTTAGCAATAGTCTCGCAAACACAAAGTTCTTGAGGTAAACCGCACTTAGAGCAAATCACACTCATAGATTACTCTTCTTCCCCTCCTTCTCTTTTATAATTGTATATATTCTCGCAACAGTTTTTTTAATATTTTTTACATTCCCTGGATTTTCAGGAACTGTACCTGCTGCAACTTGAGCATTGATTTTAATTAAATCTTTTTTTAATTCTACTAATTTATTCTGTAATTCTGAATTATTCATTTTCCTTAATTCTTCATTCTTTACTTTCATTTTCTTTCTTTTCTTCCTTTACTTTTTTAGTTGTTGTTTTTTTCTTAGCAGTTTTTTTCTTAGCAACTTTTTTCTCTTCCTTAATTTCTTCTTTTACAACAGCAGCTTTAACTTCTTCAACAACAAAAGTTTCTTTGCTTAAATCTTTGATTTTAATTTTATCTGGTAATATTGTTCCTGGAGGTAAGATTCTAACTTTGATTCCAACAGTTCCTGAATTCAAGTTTGCTTTTGCTTCTCCATAAGCTACTTTTGACATTGAAATGTCCCCTGATTTTTTTAAGTATCCTGCATAGAATCTCCAACTTTTTGCTCTTGCACCAGGTAATCCTCTACCACTAATTACTATCTCTGAACCCATAGCACCTGCATCAATAATTTTTTGTAAAGTTTTGTATCCAACAGATTTGAATCTTTTTGGTCCAAACCTTTCTAACACATTTACTATCTGTTCAGCCATATTTTGTGCATCTAAATTAGGACTTAAAATTTCTGCAACTTCAATTTGTGGATTTTCCATTTTGAATCTCATTTTCAAAACTCTTGTTAAATCTTTAATATTTTCTCCACCTTTACCCACGATTAATCCAGGCCTTGCAGTATAAATTATGATTCTTTCACCTAAAGGAGTTCTTCTAATTTCAAAAGAGCTGAATTTTCCAGGGCCTAATTCTTTTAACAAATATTGGTTCACAAGGAATTCTTTCATTTTCTCTGCTACGAATTTTCTTTCAATCATTTCTTACTCTTCTCCTTTTTTTCTTCTTTTGATTTTTCTTCTTTCTTCTTTTCTTTTTCTACTAATATTACTTGAACATGAGTTCTTTTTGTATGTCTTGCTCTTTTTCTTCCAGCTCTAACTTGTGTGGTTCCTTTGTTAGCAATAACATTTTGAACATATAATAACTCTTTATCTAATCCTTTATTCTCTGCATTTGCTTCTGCGGATTCTAATAAAACTAAAATTTCTTTTGTAGCTTTAATCGGATATCTTCCTGGACCACTTGCTCCTCTTTTGTGTCCCAAATCAAAGATATATCTTTTGAATGGTACTGCAACTTTTTGTTCTAATACTCCATTAAGTTCTTTTTTTGCTTTAACTAAACTTTTTCCTCTAACAAATCTAGCTATCTCTGTAGCAAACTTTGTTGAAATTCCTAAGTTTGTTCCTCTTGCAGTTGCAATATGTTCATTCTCTGTCATTTTTATTTCACCGATGATGCGGAACTAGATTTAGTTGCTCCAATTCCAGGCGCTGAGTGTGCTACTTTTGATCTTGTCATTGTCAATTCCCCTAAATAAAATCCTATTGTTTCTGGTTGTAAATCAACAGGCACAAATGTTTTTCCATTATGTACATGAACTAAAATTCCAAGCATTTCTGGAATAACAATCATATCTCTACAATGAGTTTTGATATTTTTTTTATATTTTCCTTCTTTTGCTTTTTTAATTTTTAACAATAATATTTTTTGATCTTCAGAGAACCCTCTTAACAAACTTCTTCTTTGTCTAGCTGGTAATAATTCAACAAATTCTTTAGTATCCATATTCTTTATTTGTTCTAAACTTTTTCCTCTGTAGCTGAATTCTTTTCTTGCCATACTTATCTCCTTTTCCTACCAGTTCTCTTAGCTCTTATTAAACCAACGTTTCTTCCAGCAGGCGCCCATCTTGGAGCGTTCTTTGGCTTACCAACATGTCTACCTCTACCAGATCCGAATGGATGATCAACAGCGTTCATAGCAACTCCAGAAACTTGTGGATATAATTTGTTTCTTGCTCTCATTGCATGCATTCTTGTTCCTGCTTTAACGAAAGGTTTTTCTAATCTTCCATCACCTGCAATAGTTCCAATAGTTGCTCTACATTCTCCACACAAATTTTTTTGTTTTTTGGATGGTAACATAACTGAAACTCCCTCTCCAATTTTTCCAACAACTTTTGCAAATGTTCCGGAAGTTCTAACTAATTTTCCCCCATCTCCAGGTTTGCATTCAAGATTATAAATATAAGTTCCATCAGGAATATTTTTTAAAGGTAAAACATTTCCAGTTTGAACAGGCGCTGTTGCTCCTGATGCAACAATATCTCCCACTTTGATGTTTAGTGGCGCAGAAATTAATACTTCTTCTTTAGTATCATATTTGATTATTAATAATGGAGCAAAATGTCCAGGACAGTCTACTAAATCAACAACTTTTCCGAATACAACTCCATTTCTTTCTGATTCATCATAAGTTCTATAACAAATTTTTCCTACATATTTATGACTAGGAGCTCTGTAAGTGGTTGAACCTTTTCCTCTTGCTTGTGTTATTAAATTCTTACCCATTTTACATTAACCCCAACTGTGTTGCTACATCAATTGCTGGTGTAGTTGCAGCTAATTTGATATATGCTTTTTTCTTTCCATTTGGTAATATGCTAGTTGTAACTTTTAGTACTTTGACTTTGAAAAATTCTTCAGCAGCTTTTTTAATCTCTGGTTTAGTGGATCTTCTATCGACAATAAATACTAATTTATTATCTTGTTGCATTAATTTTACATTTTTTTCCGTGGTTAGCGGATATTTTAATACTGATAGATTTTCCATTTTTATTTAGTCTCCTTTTTTTCATAAAAGAGTTTTTCTTTTTCCATAATCTCTAAAGCTTTATCAGTCCAGATAGTTAATCTTCCTGCATCAGTTCCTGGTGCTAATAATTCTGCATTTAATTGTTTAACAATACAAACATCAACACCTTGAATATTTTTTGCAGCATCGAGTAATGAACATTTCTTTGATACAACAATTAATGGCCCTTTTTTCTTTCTATATGGTCTTCCTCTATTTTTTCCTTTTCCAGCTCTAATCTTTTTCTGTGCAATTCTTTCTAATTCTTTATCCATTCCAATTGTTTTCAATAAATCATAAACTTCTTTTGCTTTTTTCAAGTCTTCAATTTTATTTTCAATAATCATTGATTCTGCTAAGTGTCCTCTTTTTTTAACTAAAATTTTATTCATTGTTGCTGCAATAGCACTTCTCAAAGCTTTTCTTCTTTCTTTGATATTTATTTTGATTGCAAAGATTTTTTCTGCACGAGGAGGATGTGCAGTTCTTCCACCAACAGTGTTCGGTGCGAATGCTCCGACGAAATACATATTTAATCCTCTTCTAGATAATACTTTTCTAGGTGTCCTTGATTGCCCTTTTCCGTATGTAGTCTTGTAAGCTTTTCTTCTTTTTGATACCCAAAATGTTTGTTTCAAACCTGCTGTTGGTTTTACTCCATAAGGTTGAACATTATGTGATTGTTGTACTAATACTGCTTTTTTGATAATATCTGGTCTAAACTCTTCTGCAAACTGTACTGGCAAATTCATTTCTTTACCTTTTTTCCCATCCATTCCAATGATTGCTGCTTTCATCTTTGCTTAGACTCCAAACTTGTGTATGAAATATTACTTGGATAAGTTTTCTTAGTTGCCCTTGAAGCTTCTGTAATTGCTATTGGTCTTTTTGTTGCTCCAGGAATTGATCCTTTAACCAAAATATAATCGCTTCTTACTTCTCCGTAACTGATGAAACCACCTTTAGGGTTAATTTCTTTAGGATTATTTCCAATTTTAATACTCATTTTATTATATTCTGTTCTCAAATGATAACCCCATTTTCCTGCTTGAGCTACTGTATATAAAACTCTGTTTGGATGCCATGGTCCTAGAGTACCAATTCCTCTAACTCCTTTCTCAGATTTATGTTGTAATCTTTTTGGATGTACTCTTTTTGTTACTCCACAAAATCCTTTTCCTTTTGTAACAGCATGTACATCAATAAATTGATTATTTTTGAAAACTTCAGAAATTTTAACTTCTTTATCTAATAATGAATTAGCATATGTATTTGCATCATTCAAGCTTCCACCAATACAAATTTCTAACATATCTGGTTTTTTCTTTCCAATAGTTGTCAATTTTGGTTGGGTATAAACAAGAACTCTTACTTCATCATATACTTCAGGTGCTTTTCCTGCTTTTTTAGGAACATTAGTTTTTCTCTCTAATTCCTTATCTAATTTTTTTGAGAATACTTCCCCGGATAATTTTAATGCTTGATCTTCATCAATGGTATAATATCTTACAGAATAAACTTTTAATGGTGGACATTCAACAACTGTAACAGGTGTAAAAATATCCATAGTTTTTCTATGAGAATTAGGATTAGTTTCTTTGATTAATACATGTGTCATTCCAACTTTGTATCCGATAAAACCAAGTAATTTCTTTTCATTGCCTTTAGTCCAGGATCTAATTCTTGGAGCATGCTTTTTACTTCGATTATGCGGCCAAAATTGCAAACTTCCTCGTCTTGGATGATGTTTATGTCCCATAGTACTTTCTTAGTCTACTTTCTTTTTTATCATGCCCTCTTCGGACAACAGGTTTATAGACGTCGAACCTGCACTCGCCTTTTTGAGAATCAAAACCTAAGTCTTGTGTTCGACACTTTGTGTGAACTCTCAATCTAATGTGAGTAATTTATTAAATGCTAACTTCTGTCTGCATTTGATTCTTGAGGAAAAAATTTAATGGTTTATATACCTTTCGTGTTTTTGCATTTTAACTATATTTTTTTTGATTTCAATCTCGTTAAAATTTCTCCCTAAAAAGCAAATATTTATATAATTCTCGTCCTTTTTTATTTATAGAAGTCAAAATGAGCTTAACTCCAAGAAAATACATATTGCCTGAAGCAGCGATGGAAAAATTACTTAAGAAAGTTGGTGCTGCAAGAGTTTCTGATGAGGCAAAAGAAAAGTTTAGAGAGGTTCTAGAGGAAATTGCCGAAGAGATAGGCGAAAAAGCTGTTCGTCTAGCTGCTCATGCTGGTAGAAAAACTGTAAAAGGTTCTGACATTAAAGAAGCTACAAAATAGGATTATAATTTTTCATAAATTGCTTGGGTTTTATCTGCCATCACTCTTGAACTAAACTGAGAAACCATTTCTTCTCTAACCATTTTTCTTTTTCCCGTCTTATCAATATTCCCATGAAGTCCATAATTTTGTTCTATTGATTTTACTACTGCCCTTGCAAGTTCTTCTCTTCTTTCTTCTTCATTTGTCCTAAATTCCACTAAGGTTCCTGAAACTGGATCTTGAATTAATTCTGGTAATCCTCCCACCCTATAAGCAACTACTGGGGTTCCAGTAAAAATAGCTTCTAAAGCAGATAATCCAAAAGCTTCAAAATGAGATGGTAATAAATATGTGTCTACCATTGTTTGAAGTGGTACTGGACTTACTCCTCTATACAACGAACATTGAGGTCTAAGATTAGCTTCAATATGATTTCTAAATATTGCTTCTGTCCCTTCATTTATTTTTTTAACATTCGTAAAATATTTTGCTGCATCCACTATTAACCCCACTCTTCTTTCTTGTATCATTCTTTGAGCTTGTTCATTTAATTGGGGTTCAAATGTATCTAAAACATCTCCCTTTGTTGAAGCAATCAAGAATCCAACATCATATTCTGGATGCCCATTAAACCATTTAATTACTTCAATTAAATCGACAGCACCTTTTTTATGGTCTAATCTTCCACAATAACCTACTAAGAATTTCCCCCTTATTCCAAATTGTCTTTTCAAAGCTTCTTTATCTGCTTCTTCTCTATATGCATAGGTTTCTTCAGAAATCCCATTTTGTACAACTTCGATTGCCTCTTCAGGGATTATCCCAGAGTATGATGCTTTTACCTGATAACTTACAGCAATAAATTTATCAACATCTCCTCTTTCTAGAGCTCTCATTAATTGCCTAGAGAGTTTATTATCTCTACTTTCAACAACTCTTCCGTCAACAAATTTACGCCCATAAATTTCAGATGAACAATGCAAATGAATAACTTGTCTAATATCTCTCCCAAATTTCTTAGGTAAATATGAAACTTGATCTTGTTTCCCATCTCTTTCCGCAAAATGATAATTAATTACAACTGGCCCGGAACTTAATCGGATTGTTTCTTGAACAATATCAGTTAATTTTCTTCCAGGAACACTTTCTCCAATAGCAGCTTGATATGCATATGGGGAATATTCTAACTTCACTCCTCTTGATCTTAACATTAATTCAATCCATCTATCATGACTAGAAACATCTTCGGTTTTATGATTATAACCTGCAACTAACAATCCTTTCGGTATTCTTTCAGCTAGTTCTATCCCTACAAATGTATTTCCAAAGAATTTCAAATCTGGAATTCCCGCCCTTAATACTTGGATATGTGCCATCTTTCTTTAATTATCTTCCAGAACTATCCTTATATAAATCTTTCTATTATGTAACCACTAAAAAGATACAACTACTTAAACCCAGGTAAGCCACCAAAGTCCGAGAAAGAACCATCCTTAGAAAGATCTTTGTATTCTGGTTCAGCTTTTTCATCATAATAATCCTTAGGCACTTTTACATGTTTATAATTAGTATTAGGTTTATCATACCACTTTTTAATATTTTTATAGAATGAAACAGTTATTGCTTCAAAGAAAGCAGCAATTATCACAAAGATAAATTTAAAAAATCCTTTGATCATATTAAACAATTCTGGCAAGTTTTCACACCTCTAAATCATATTCTTTTTTTACCTGTTCACCATCTATGTTTACCTGCCTTATTAACTTTCCTTTTCTTATTGCATATAATCTTGCTTTTACAAAATCATTAAGATATTCTTTTGGAATCTCTAAATCATTAATCTCAAAAGTATGTTTAATGAAAACTCTCTTGTAATCTTTATTCACGTCAAAGGCTAAATCTTTTACAATTTTTTCATCTTTAGTTTTGAAAGAACAAAAATCTGCTTTAGGTTCTTCTTCATCTTTATTTCCATTTTTGGAAGATTTAGGATTTTTTACTTTTGTTTTCAAAGTTCCTTTATCTGTACTAAATGATAATAAAATCATTGCTGAAGAAAACTTATCAAATAATCCTTGTATTTGATTTTTACTTAATTCAGTATCAATCAAGAAAGTTTTGACACCTGCAAATTGTTTCATCCCCGCAAGTTCAAAATCAATTTCATCAGCAATATTTTTTTGTGTTGTAATAATCCCTCCAGTAACTTTAACTTTTCCATTGATAGTTTCAGCTAGTTCATATGCAAATTCTCCGGCAAATTCAAAACTAGTATTTATCGAGTAAGCACTACTACCTTTTGTTATCTGCAATAAAGCTTTATTTTCATAAACACCTTTTCCATATCTTGTAAATTGTCTTTTAACAAAACTATCTGTCTTTTTTTCTGAGATTTTTCTGATGAAGTTCATTTTACTAAAATTAATTTTCAGTTCTTTATATCCTTTACTAAAATACTAATCTTTTCAATTCAATAGAAATTGCATTCTCATTCACTCTAATATAACTTGGGCATAATACATAGGGATATTTTTTTTCTTGGCAATATTTTAAAACTTCAGCATTGAATTTTACAACAACATTTAAACCTCTTTTATCTTTATGTAAAATTTCATAATCTTTTAAATCTTGTTTTACTTGTTCTTGTAAATGTAATAGTTTCTTTAATTTATTTTTTCTCAATGGTTTAATAATCTCCTTATAAAATTTTGGATGAACTTTTGTTATTGACATTGAATCTCTTATTGCATCAAAATATTCTGGGCTGTTAGTAGAAATCCATCCTCCATAACCACATTCTACAGGTTTCCATTTTCCAAAACTTCCGACGATAATATCTGAATATTTCCCATTACAAAGTTTACTATCTCCAATTGCCCCAGATGCATCTTCAATAACTAAACATCCTGCTTTCTTACAAATAGTTTTTATTTTACGAAGTGGTTGTTCAGCAAAATAACCTGCAAATGAACTAAAAATAATTGCAGAAGCATTCTTAGCTTTCTTCTTCAAATCTTTCAAATCAATAACCCCATAATCAGTTTTAACTTCGACTATATTTAGATTAAAATAATGTGGATAACCTTTGTAAGAAAACCATCCTCCTTGGTCTGGAATCAAAATATCCTGTTTTGGATTTATTTTCTTTGCGATATCCATAGCTAGAAATATAGCAAAATTACATCTATCTGTAACATGCACGTGTTTATGCTTAGTTAATTTCTTCAGCTTCTCATCTAAATTTAAGCTTAATTTTTCAATGTCATCCATACTTATATCAACTCACTAGTCTCAAAAAAATATCTTACAGTTTAATAATCTTTTTTAATTGTAACTTTATATTTTATATATGCAATATCCAGCAATTGTCGCTTTGGTCATAGAAAAAGGTGTTGATAATATTACTATACCTGATTCTATTCGTTTTCAATCTTTAACTGAAGCTGGTTCATTATTATTAAAAGAAAATAAATTTGAAGAATCTGCAAAGGCGTTTGCTAAGGCAAATAATATTCAAGAAATAATAAAAACTGGTGATTGGTTAATGCAACAAGTTATGTATAAGGAAGCTTCTCATTTTTATTTGTTTAGCAATGATAAATCTAAAATTGAGATTTGTGCCCATGCTTGTATGAATACTGGTTTTGTTAATGAAGCAAAGAATTTATTCCAAATTACTAATAATCAAGCTATGATTCAATTCTTAAATGAGAACTTTGGCGTTTAGTAAAGCCTCTAATATTACAAGTTTAAAAATAAACAAAAAGCTATAAATAGTTCAATAAAGAATATAAATCGAAGAAATATATCTTTTGGGATACGAAAGAAAAGTGATTATAATGGTTAAAGAAAAAAGATTAATTACAGCTGCACTTCCTTATACTAACAATGTTCCACATTTAGGTAATTTAGCTGGTTCTCATTATCCTGCAGATGTATTTGCAAGGTATTGTAGATTAGCTGGTCATGATACTGTTTTCATTGGTGGAACTGACGAACATGGAACAGCAAGTGAGATTGCAGCACAAAAATTTGGAATAACTCCCAAAGAATTATGTGATTTTTTCTATAAAATTCACAAAGAAATTTATGATTGGTTTGAAATAAGTTATGATAATTTTTCTAGAACCAGTCGCCCGATTCATCATGATACTTCAAATGAATTCTTAAAAATAATTTATAAAAATGGTTACATTTCTGAGAAAATAATTAAGGTTCCTTTTTGTTTGAATTGTCAAAGAGAATTAGCTGATAGATTTATTGGAGGTCAATGCCCTAACTGCAGTTATGATAAAGCTCGTGGTGATCAATGCGAGCAATGCGGAACTATGTTGGATTCAGAAAAACTAATCAAACCAAAATGTTTAGTATGTGATAAAGAAAATATTCAATTCAATAATGTAAAACATTTATTTTTGGATTTAGAAAAACTTTCCCCAAAAATTGAAAAATGGTTGAAAACAAATAAACAAATTCGACCGCAAGTAAAAAACTTAGCAATGGGTTGGATTAATGAGGGTCTAAAACCTAGATGTATTACAAGAAATTTAAAATGGGGGATTAATGTCCCAATAAAAGGCTTTGAACAATTTGTTTGGTATGTTTGGGCGGAAGCACCTATAGGTTATATATCAAGTACAAAAGAATGGAACAAAACTAAATGGAAAAACTACTGGTTAGAACCTAAAGCAAAAATCTACAATTTTATAGGCAAAGATAATATACCTTTTCATACAATATTTTTTCCAGGAATGTTATTAGCACATAAAGATATTAATCTTCCCTACAATGTAGTAGGCTTACAATATTTAAACTATGAAAGAGGAAAATTTTCCAAAAGCCAAAATAGAGGGATATTCTGTGAAAATCTTCCTAAATTAAATTTATCTGTAGACTATTGGAGATATTATTTAGCTTATTTAGTCCCAGAAACAAAAGATACAGAATTTTTATGGGATGATTTTAAAGATAAGATTAATAGTGAACTCGTAGGGAATTTTGGAAATTTTGTAAACAGAAATTTAACCTTTACAAATAAGAATTTTTCTGGCATTGTTCCTAAACCAACTTTGAATGTTAAAGATAAAAAATTCATCAAAGAAATTAATGATCAAATAAAAGTAATTCTAAGTCAGTATGAAAAAATTGAGATCCGCTCGTCAATGGACGAAATAATGAAACTCTCAGCAATGGGAAACAAATATTTCCAAGATAATGAACCCTGGAAGGATTTGGAAAGGGCAAAAACTGTAATTTATATTTCAGTTAATCTCTCTAGAATTGTAGGTCTACTTATTCAGCCATTTATTCCATCATCTTCTAAAAGATTATTACAAATGTTAAACGTTGATGATAACTCTTTCAAAGAGATTAATAAGTTTACAATTCAAGCTAATCACAAAATTAACTTGCCTTCATTATTATTTAACAAAATTGAAGATAAGGATATTGAAGAATTAAAAGAGAAAACTTCTAAAGTAACTGAATATTTCCTAAAGGAGGAAAAAACTATGCAAAAAAAAGAAATCAAGATAGAAACAAAAGTTGAACATAAACCTATAAAACCTATTATTCAATTCACAGATTTTGAAAAATTAGATTTGAGAGTAGGAAAAATTATTCGAGCTGAAGCCCATCCAAATGCAGATAAGTTATGTGTATTACAAGTTGATTTTGGTGATCACAAACGACAAATTGTAGCTGGAATTAAATTGCATTATAAGTTAGAAGATTTAATTAACAAAAAAATCACAGTGGTAGTAAATTTACAACCTACTTCTCTTCGTGGTGTAGAAAGTCAAGGAATGCTTTTAGCAGCATCAGATAAAGACAATGTTGTTCTAATTACACCTGAAAAAGATATTTCTAAAGGTTCAAGAGTTTCTTAATTTTTTCTTAATCGTGCTGCACAGCATTTAAATTATTAAAAATAGAAATGAGCCCGATGAGATTTGAACTCACGACCCCTGCCTTATCAGAGCAGTGCTATACCAGGCTAAGCCACGGGCTCGTATCATCAAATGGTTTTATCATTATTTATAAATCTTTTTGTAGAATTAAAAAAAATGGCGCCCCAGGGAGGATTTGAACCTCCGATCACTCGATTAACAGTCGAATGAGCTATACTTTTGGTATATGAGCTCTAACCGCTGAGCCACTGGGGCATATTCTTGAAAAAGTTTCCATTTCTTTAAATACATTTCTATAAGCTCTGTTTTTCAACTTTTAGTTGAGCTTTATAATATCATAATCTTTTTAAACAAGTTAAAAGTTTTTATTTTTATGAAAACCCCAAAAAAAGTAAATCCTTTAAGATCAGTATTAGGTTCAATTTTTCCTTTAAGAACTGGTGAGGGCGCTACAAATGTATTTACAACTTCTGATTCAACAGAAGTTTTAGCCATAGAAGAATCTGATTCTAATACTATTCCTGAAGCTACAACTAATCCTCCTGAACCTGAGATTCCTTCAACCACAAATACTGGATTTGAAGATTCAAGTAACACTAATCCTATGTATAAAATTCCCAAAAAAGAAGAATTATATTACAAAATTTTTACAACTTTTACTGCGGGTGCATTATTAGGAGCTACTGTAATGTGTGCTGGAGCATCTAGTTTTTTTGGTTATTGTACTAAACCTATAGTAAATCCTGTATCCGTAAATTCAAGTTTTTCAATTCCGCATGATACTCCAGAAATATTATTATCTCCAACAAAAGAAGTTGGTATTTTTGAATATTACCGAGGAGGACTATTAATTCATACTCAACCAGAATTCGGAGTTAGTTCATACGCAGCAACAATTTCTGGAACAGATATTACTGAATTATTATCTATGTCTCCAGAAGACCAATTATCATTAGTTTCAAGATTTGATTCTGATTTGAGAACTTATACTAGTTCAGCTTTATCACCTGTGCTAGATTTAACTATTGATATTATTAACGATAACTCTTCTGTTGAAAGACCAGACACTACATATGCTGGTTTAAGAAATCCAAAAAGAAATGTTATTCGTGCTGATACAACTTTAATAGTTCCAGTAGAATTTTCACCTGATTCTCCGGATTTAGAAGAGATTGTTGACAACCAGGGAAGTGTAGAACTTCCAGGATTAGGAAAAGTTATTCAAGATTATTTTGAATTAAAACAAATTGAACGAGATATTCCTTCAGTTAGAGATGACTTAGTTATGGGCGAAGTTGCACGTAATATTGCCCTTCAATATAATAATAGTAAAATTGAAGGAACTCAATCTATGTTTGACTTATCTTTATATTTAAGAGAAGATAGAATCGATTTAGCTTCAAGATTATATAGAGAGACTAATGATAGAAAAAGTGAAAATTATATGACTGTAGAAGAAATATTAGACCTTGTTAACTTTGGTTCAGAGGATAAAATTAAATATAATCAAGTTAAAGGAGATTTCTCCAGGAATGATTTTAATCAAAGAAGAATTCAAGAAAGAAGACAAAATCTTTTAGAGGACACTTTAGAAATTGGTTATGCAAAACTTACACGTAAGGATATTTTAAGATTTGCAAAAGAATCTGGTGTATCTGAAAGAACAATTAGAAGAGATTTAGAAAAAATAAATCTTGAAGCTCCTGAACCCTATAATCTTCAAAATGCACAAATATCTGTCTGAAACCATAGCTGTAATTTTAGGTTCAGCTTCTGCTTTAACTTGTATTTATTTTTTATCTAGACCTATAGACTTTCAAACAACTCACACTGATTCTTCTGAATTAGAACTAATTGTCCGATATAACTTTACTAATGATTCAATACCAGATATTAATTTCTTATTGGAACAATATCTTAATTTTTCTAATAATTCTGAATTAATTTCGTATCAAGATCCTTTTTACACCAACGAATTATTAAGAAATATTGCACGTCAATATAATTCAAAATCCAGTGAAGATATTGATACATCTTATTTTACTCCTGAGGAAAAAATCAAACTTGCAAAAGAATTATCTTATATTACAAGAGATAGATATGATATTGATACTTATTTAACTATGGAAGATATAATTGATTTATTACAATTAAATACTCCTCCAGAACCTAAAGAACCAAAAACTAAAACTAATTTCAAAAAAATTTTTAAGTCAAATGAAAAATTGATAGTTGCTAAAGGTTAATCCAAAAATTCTTTCTTTTTAATTTTCTCTGGTAAATAGGTTTCAGAAATAAAACTAATTCCTCTCGCACTCAAAGCCTGGATTTCTACTTTCCCACCAAAGTCTTTCATCAACTTAAACTGCCTTTGCCATTCTTTATTATCTTTAAACCAATCATAAGCAGAAACTTGTTTCATTCTTGCAGTATCTTGATCTGTCAATTTAATCAAATGCTTCTTTAAATCATATTTCACAACATCGTCTCCAGTAATTCCAATATATCTTACATTAGGAATAGTTAATCTTTCTGAGGCATGTGCTAAAGCAATTGAACCATACTTAATTACAGAATAAATGTAAGCTCCATAAATATCATAATCACATAAAACATAAATTGGTAAATTTTTTTCTTCAGAAATTCTTTGCAATAATCTTCTGATTCCTCTTGTTGTTTGCCCTTGTGATGTTACAAGGATACAATGATTCTTTTGCCAGAATTTATCTTCATTAAGCCTTTCATAAATAGATGCTTTTTCCATGTATAAAACATACTCTGCATTAACTTTTTTGAAACTTAATTCATCAGTAATAGAAGGAATAGAATAACCTCCACGTCCAAGTCTGGCACAATCAATAATATCTCCATTATCTTCTAGAATTATTTCTCCTACCATGCTTCCCATTTTGTTTGCAGAAACATGTAATTGTTCTCTGGATAATCCTGTAATTACTTCTAAATCTTCAATAGCTTTATCCGATTCAGTTTGTTCATCAACAATGTTAACTTTTGTTCCTGGGATAGTACGCTTAGTCATATAGAAAACCCCTCTTAAATGTTCGTGTTTTCCACTTTCAATTAATTCTCTTTTGATTATTGATGCAACTTCAATCGTCTGCAAAAACTTTTTTGAATGAGCAACATTAAAGAAATTTCTAGAACCATATTTATCACCTAATTTCAAAGTTTTAGTTTTTTTATCATAAACAATATTACTCAAATTTCTTAAAGGAAAATTTATCTCTGGGTTCTTTCCTTTTTTAATTTGTGCAACTATTTTTTCTCCCCATAATTTCAAAATTCTTTTTGGATCATCCCTACTCATCTTTAATCTCCTCTTGTTTCTCTCCAAAAGCAATATTTTCTCCTTTGATTTCAATATCTTTAGCTTCATTAATCCCTGCAAGCAAATCTTTCATTCCCTTCTTCAAACTTTTTTCCAGTTCTTCCTGTATTTTTTCTGGTTTCTCTTCGGATAATTCTGCTAATGCTTTAGCCAATTCAGGAATATATTTTTCAAATAAATTTACTCTTTCTTGTTGTTCTCTAGCTCTAATTGTTTTTCTAACATACAATGCTAATTTTCTTCCTGCATCCTGTAAAGCCAGTTTAACTTCTTTCATAATTTCAGGATATGAAGCAACGGCTTCTTTACTCTCAGAGGTAAATGGAACCCATACAGATGCAATGTGTATAACAATTATAATTGGCCCACTAGGTAGAGTCCCTCTTGATTGTGACATACCATAATTTTTCCATGCAGTTTGAATAATAGATTTTGTTAAAACACATGCTCCAGCTTGATGTTGCAATGGTACTTTGTTTGCATATCTAATTACTCTCGCGAAATCATCTTTTGGTAAATCTCCACCGAATGCTAATCCTATTTCTATTGAGAATGGATTCCCTCTATAAACAAAAGGTGGTCGTGTAACAGCTGTATAAAATTCTGCATTAATTTCTTTTTTTAATCCTTTCAATAATCTCTCTTCTCCAATTGGTGACAAACAATCTGTAGGTGGTGCCATTATTTTAACAGTCTTAATTGTTTGAAAAATCTTATCTGCTTCTTCTCTAGTAATATTCTTTGGTTTTGTATTAGTTTCCAATCCTGATTTTTCACAAATCTCTTTTGCAACACCTAGACTAACCCTACTAAAATCATCTTGTAAAAATGAACTGATTGTATGACTTTTTGTATCATTTAACATTTTAATTAAAATCCCTAGTTCAATTCCATAAGGATGTGGTTTAATTTCTTTAGGTTCTTTTGGTAAATCATCACTTGCTCTAGGATATTCTATAACTTGGCCACTAGGATTTTTAAAAATAATTTGTGCATGAGGATTAGATATTGCAGTTAATTGTAAAAACTCTTCAATGCTTGATTTTCCTTCAAAATATTTTCCTTCAAGTTCAATTTGAACTTTAGTACCATGTTCTTTTCCATCCCATTCTCTTTCTTCGTATTTTGTAATTTCAGGTTCATTTGTTTTTGTATTTAGATGTAATTCATAATAATGTGCTTTAGCATGTTCTCCGATTTTAGAAATAATTCTTATTGGTTTTCCAGTTGTTAATTGCCCGTATAATGCAGCTGCTGAAATCCCAATCCCCTGTTGTCCACGACTCATTTTGAGATGATGGAACTTACTACCATACAATAATTTTGCAAAAATATTCGGAATTTGTGCTTTAACAATCCCTGGTCCATTATCTTCAATAGTAACTTTATATCTTTCTTGGGATGTTTCTTCAATAAAAACTTTAATCTCAGGAAGAACTTTCATTTCTTCACAGGCATCTAAAGCATTATCCACAGCTTCTTTAACAGTTGTAAGTAATGCTTTTCTTGGATTATCAAACCCCAATAAATGTCTATTTTTAGTAAAGAATTCTGATATAGAAATGGCTTGTTGCTTTTCAGCCAAGAAATCTGCAGTTGTCTTAATTTTTCTTCCTCCGTCAGTTAATTTAGTTTGCCCCACTTTTTTATTGTCCAATTTAACCATTAATAAATCTTTTGGTGATAAAAATTACAATTATCAATAAAAAATAAAAAAATTAAATTAAGAAAATTCTATCTCCCTTTCTTACTGGCTCTTCAATTTTCAATCCAATATCATCCCCAGCATTCGCTTCATCAACTTCTTGTTTATCAACTTGCATGGATGTAATCACTTGCTCAAAATCCGTTCCAGTACCTTTAATCACAATTTGATCTCCCTTTCTTAAAGTACTAGTTACTTTCACCACAGCCACTCCGATTTTCGGAAACATATGTATAATTTCACCGACCTCATTCATGGACATCACCCATATTCTATACGCATTTAAAATACTTAAAACTAACTCTTTAGAACTTATTTATAACGCCCTCGTTTTTCAACCTTTTCCAAGCGCCGCATAATAGATTCAAATTCCTTGACTTCAGCTTTGTACCCTTCAAGAACATACTTAATGCATTCATCCGAATACAAATAATGTTTACTCTCTAAAGCTTTCTTAATCAAATGAATATCTACAGCTTTATCTTCGATTCTTGTTGAAACAAATCCTAATCCAAAATCAATAAAATATATTTTATCAGCAATAATAATATTCGAAGTTGTCAAATCACCATGAATTATATTCATGTTATGTAATCTTGCAATTTTTCTTCCTATTCGTGAAAATGTTTGTTTCCTATCAATATCATGAATAACATCTCTTAATTTATTCCCTTTTATATATTCCATAGTAATTTTCATATCTTTATCACAAACATTCAAAACTTTTGGTGTAGGAACTTGCTCTCTTGCTTTGTCCAGTAATTTCGCTTCTTTTCGAGTATTAGTTTTTCTAATATGTAAATCAATTTCCTCACATCTATAATTTTTTTTAATTCTCTCTTTTACAATAACATTATTTTCAAGAAATATTTTCGCTTCAGCACCTTGTTGTATTAATTTCATTTTTCCTCTTTCAAACTTAACTCAAAAAAATAAATCTCCGCCATCCATTTATTATCCTTTTTAAATAAATAAACTTTTCCTTCATTATTCAATTTTAAAAATAAATCTTCATTTGATTCAACAAATTCTTTTGTAGGGCGAATATCAAATGCAATCAATTTAGCATTATAGTTTTGAATTATTTTTTTAAATGTTGTTTTATAATCTGAAACTGAATAAACAACTACATAAAGTCTAGTTTTTTTATGCATATAGTTTTTAGCAATATTCAAAAATTCTAGGAGTATATTATTTCCATCCTTTCCCCCATCTAAACTTAAACTCAATTGTTTTCCAATAGCTTTTTTATAATCTTCAGGAACAATTTCTTGAGGCAGATTTGCAACAATAACATCGAATTTTTTATTTAATCCTGCAAAAAAGTTTCCTTGGTAACATTCAATATTAACATTGTTTAGTTGAGCATTTCTTTTTGTGGTTTCAACAGCATATTTATCTGTATCAGTTGCAAAGACTTTTGCTCCATTTTTTGCGGAGAATATTGCTATTATTCCAGAACCAGTTCCTATATCAATTACATTTTCTTCAGGATTTATTTGGATATTTTCTACTAACAAAGAACCATGTTTTGAAGGAGGAAAAATATGTTCATTTACTTCTAATTTGAAAGCAACATTTTGAAAATTATAATCTAATATTTCTGTTTTTTTAACAAAAGTTTTTACTTCTACCATTTAATTTCATGCTCCAAAACCTTTATAATCCCATTTTGTTAGTTCTATATTATTTTTTGGCTCTTTAATTAACTTCCATAACTGAATAGGTTTTTTCCCTGTTGAAATAATTTTCTTCTCCTTTTTAACTATTCTCTTTATTTCTAAATCTCTTAATAATTTATGGATTAATGAGGAGCTTTTATTTAATTCCTGGGCTATTTGAAATCTATGCTT
>Ga0208245_1000560_pt1 | contig 29671 bp, 24 predicted proteins | sample RifOxyC1_FD_184035 | JGI IMG/M metagenome (GOLD analysis project Ga0208245, IMG submission 184035) | Soil microbial communities from Rifle, Colorado - Rifle Oxygen_injection C1 (SPAdes) | ecosystem: Environmental > Terrestrial > Deep subsurface > Rock core/Sediment | place: Rifle, Colorado... | reverse complement strand
TTAACAATTTTCAATTTACAATTAATTTTCAATGAAGCAAATTAAAAACAGTTATGATTTAGAAGAACGGACTGCAAAATTTGGAGAAAATATTATTTTATTTTGTCGAACTTTAAAGCCGGACGTTGTCTCAAGGCCAATAATAGGTCAGGTTGTGAGATCAGGAACCAGTATCGGTGCCAACTACATGGAGGCTAACGCCGCTTGCTCAAAAAGAGATTTCCAGAATAAGATCTACATTTGTAAAAAGGAAGCTCAAGAGACCAAACATTGGCTAAGAATGCTTCTTACGTGTTTTCCAGAGAGAAGAGAAGAGATAACAAGATTATGGAAAGAGGCCCAGGAGTTAACCATGATATTTCAGAAAATTACCTCATCTTTAAAGAAATGATAATTGGAAATTGATAATTTAATGAAAAATGAAAATTTAAAATTAAAAATTGAGAGGCGCCATAATCTTCTACACCATGCTGGTATGATAATTTATTCGGAAATAGTAAATCTGGCCTGGTTTTTGGCGGGTGTGGTTTTAACAGTAGGTGGGTTGGCAATTTTTAAATTCGCCCAAGGCGAATTTTTTAAATTGGCTGTTGGTCTACCGATTATTTTAATCGGTGTAAGTGTTGGCCTTTTTAAATTTCACGAAATAATTTTGGTTATAGCTAGGCCAAAAAGGCTTAAAGCAATGTGTATTTTTTGTCAGAAGGATTTTAATAAATAATGAAAGATAACCAGAAAACTGAAGAAATTTGGCAACCTGATTTACATACAGAACAAAAGCGAAGGAAGCTTCTAGTAAAGTTAGCTAACGGTAAAATTTTAGATATTGGTTACAATGAATTCCCAAATGATTTTCTAAAGGAGACTGTTGGTTTTGATAAACAAATCGTGCGAAGACCAAAGAATTATATAAAATTAATACAAGGTGACTGCCAAAAGCTTTCCAAATATTTTAGCGCTCAATCTTTTGATACGATTATCGCCGGTGAGACAATCGAGCATTTGGAAAATCCTTCAGCTTTTTTAAGAGAGGCAAGAATAGTCTTGAAAGACGATGGAAAACTCTTAATTTCGACCCCAAATCCATATAATATATTAACAATGTTTGCAAATATTTTTTATATAAGACCCGGGTATGCTTCACATATTAATCTATTTACTTTTAGAACGATGATCGAACTTTGTAATTACACAGGGTGGAAATGTGTAAAAGTTTTTGATGCTTCGGGAGGAATAAATATTTGGCCTAAAAATAGAAGATTTTTTTTACCATTCCCAAAACCATTTTGCTATCAATATATTTACATTTTAAAAAAGAGTAAATTAAAACAGTAGTCTTTTTTTTGCCCTAATAACTAAATTTGTGAAGCGTAGTATGTATCGAAACATCCGGGATAAGTTGTTTGTTGGCAAAAGATATTTCCTATTTGGCGTATAACCACCTAAATCCAACCAGAATTTGCTTATTGGTTTAGACCCTGTATTAAAACGTCTCCAGTAATTATTATTTTTCCAGCAAAAAAAGTGCAAATAGAGGAATTCACGACGACGTTTTCCGTTTAACTGAAATACTTTGCCATTTTCCCACAAATAGCGTTCTTTCGCTGAAAAAAGTTCACCTACTAGTTGACCGGAAGGCATTATCGAGGCACCTGTTTCGCATCGGCTTTTTGATAATTCTTTTTTGTAATTAACATTGAAAAATCGTAAATGCCTATTGCTGTTTATAAGTTTTAGCATAGGTTTATGATCATATCCTAAGCATGATGGTGCGTCCTGATAGGCAAGATGTAAATTTTCAAGTTTAAGATATAGTTTATTAATCTCCTCAACATTTCTATAGAGAGTAAAATGGCCAACAGGAGCGCTAAACGGAGTATATATATCACAATTTATAATCTTTGTTCTTAAACTGAAAGAATCCAGATCACCGTAAATTATGTCCAAATCATAGTTTCCCCAGAAAGTAAAACCATTTAAATAATGTTTGAATATATCTCCATACATTGGTTTCGCGTCGCAGATTTTGTAAGGTGTTTTAATTGAAAATGGTAAACCAGTTTGTTTTCTGGCAAGTTTGTTAAAAATATCCATCGACATTTTCTCCCATCTTACGTTTTTTGGAAGTTTATAATGATTTTTGTGATCACCAAATAGAACCCATGAAAATGCGCTATTTTTTTTGCAGCTTTCAAGAAACAATGGCATCCAAACTGGCAATTTGCCGAAATAAGGATTTATAAAGCAAATATTTGGCAGACTTTTCGCGTTGTTGTTAAAAAATGCAGTTTTTGGTACTTTCCTAAAAATTGTGTGAGTCATAAACTTAATCTAACTTCTTAATCAGTTCTATTAGAATATACCAGGGAAGTATTCTTATTTTAAATGATAGAAAAATCAACTGAAGGAATTCAAGCAGGTATCCAACAAAAAGCCATTGTTGGTTTTCTTATTCTGGCTTTAAGAAAAGTTTTATTGCAGGCAGTTTATACAGTATCGAACATTTTTCTGGCTAGACTACTGTTTCCTTCGGATTTTGGTATTTATGCAATTATAGGATCAATTGGAGCAGTTTTTTTAGTTTTTAGTGATATTGGACTGGCTGCGGCTATGGTTCAAAAAAGGAGGAATATTTCCAGTTTAGAGATCAAAACGTCGTTTACCGTCCAGTTGATATTGGGAATTTTTATTTTTCTCTTAATAAACATTTTTGCAAATTTTTTTGCTGAATTCTATAAAATAGAAACCCATGTTGGTCTTGTCAGACTTTACAGTATAGTATTTTTATTGTCATCTTTCCGGCTTATTCCTTTGGCACTTCTTGAGAGGAATTTAAAGTATCTAAATTTGTTTTTTGTAGAGGTTATTCCAATGACTCTGGGATTGGTTGTTACTGTAATATTAGCCTTTTTGGACTTTGGGATTTCCAGCTTTATCTGGGGAGTGTTGGTTAATTATCTAATAAGTGCTCTTATATTACTGCCTCAACAATCTTGGTTTAAAGGCGTCTATTTTGACATAAAAAGTTTTTTATCACTTGCTAAGTTTGGGTTTAATTTTCAAACTAATGTTTTTTTAGGTTTACTATATGGACCACTAATTATTTTATATCTTGGAAAAGAAGTAGGATCTGAAAATTTGGGGTATTTTCAATTTGCAGCTAGCATTTATGTATTCCCTTTGGCTTTTGCAGAAATAATCAACAGAGTTTCCTTTCCTATAGGTTCTCGATTACAAAGGGATAAGGTACTTTTAAAAAATCTAGTGGAGAGGACGGTATCGTTAATTTCCATTACAACACTGCCCTTAGTAGGAATCGGTTTAGTGGCTGTTAAACCATTTTTGCATTACATCTATACAGATCGCTGGTTACCTGCATTACCTGTTGTTTATTTAGGTTTATTGCAGATGGGTATTATGTCCTATACAGGGTTTTTTAGCCAAATACTTATGGCAAAAGGTAAGTCTGAAATAATAAGAAATATAGCAGTATTGTGGGCTTTTTTAACATGGATAATTGCTCCGTTTTTAATTTATAATTTTAATTTTGTAGGGTTAAGTATAACAAACTTTATAGTAACTATAAGCGGAATTATTTTTTACTTTATACTTAAAAAATATGTAGATTTTTCATTTTGGAATAATGTTTTAATTTATATTATTGGGTCAGTATTTGCCACGGTTATTTTTGTTATTCTTTGGTCTTTGTATGCGGATTCACTTCTCACGCTGGTTATCTCAGTCGGATTGTCGATGTTTGCGTACATCGTATTTTTGTTTTTATTCGCAAAAGAGACCTTAGTGCAATATTCCATGATGATTAAGGGCATATTGAAATTGTAGAATTTGTGATAAGCTCAAATGGAAAAAATGTTAACTAATTTTTTGAAGTTTTTTGAAAAACTATTCAATCTGTTTTTACATGCTTTTTTTGTAAGCATGGTAGTTTACTTTGCCTGGCCGATTTTAAGCTTGTATTGGAATCAGAAACCGGCGGTTGGAATTGATCTTTTTCTTTCGGTGGATTTTGTCACTTATATTCATAATCATTTCAACTGGCCATGGGCAAGCTGGAAGTATATTTGGTATGGGGGAACACCACTTGCGCAAACTTATCCTCTTTTACATTTCTATTTAATGCAACCGCTGTTGCATTGGTTCAGCGCTGTTGCCGCTGTCCAAGTTTATGTATTGGCCTCGTATGTATTATTTTTTGTGTCTTCGTACTTACTTTTTTATTCTCTCTCAAGAAGTAGGCCGTTCTCTGCATTACTGGTAATTGCTTGTGCCTATTCTTTTAATCTTTGGAGCCAGCTTTATTGGGCAGGAAGTATACCTTATACTGCGACTCTTTTTTTGCTTCCTCTCTCACTTTTTCTGGTTCACAGAGGATATGAAAGCGGAAATAAGCAAAGCTTTTCTCCGAATAAGAAATATTTGTACTTTTCTGCTTTACTTACAGGTACGTTTATACTCGGACATCCTCAAAGTTTTATTGGCTACACAGTTCCTCTCACCACAATTTTTATTTTATTTTTTTGGGACAAGAAAACCAAAATTTTTCATTGGGGGAAGATTTTTACCTTATTTATTTATGGGTTAATCGTCCTTGCCGTAGGGTTTCCTATGGTTGGAACAGGACTAGTCATATTTAAAGGTTTTGTCAATATTATTAACTCTCTTTTTGCAGGTGTTAGTACAGTTTCACAAGAAGGAGTAGCGGATTCTGCCGCGGCTACCTCTGGAACTTTGAATCCTGTTGAAAGAATGGGTGATATCTATACCAGATCAAACCCACTATTATTTTGGGCGCTTGGAATTAGTTTTGCAATTGCACTAATTACACTAGTTCTTGTTGTAATAGTAAGAAGAAGGTTTAGCCATAATATGAAATTATTATTACCTTTCTCTTTAATGTTTGCGTATACCGTAATTTTTATCTTTTCATTTGCCAAAGGTCTAAATCCGATTGCCGGGGGATGGTATAGGGTGTTCTGGCCAACGATGACTGTTTTAGGTTCTTTGGCGGCCGTATTATGGAGGACAGCAACTAATAATTTAGAAATAATTATTGAGGATTTCTTAGGTAAAAGTTTCACCGTCAGAGTACCACTTGCGATTTTGACTGGATTTATTGGCTTGGCTGTTTTTTTTGTGGGGAATGATTTTTTACAAACCACTTACCTGTCTTTTCAAAAAGAAACTCTTGGCCTGGTTTCGGAAAGCAGCGCTTTTCCTACTGTTTTGAGTTTAGATTTGGGCAAGGATCAGTGGCCGCAAAAACTACCCAAACTTACCCCGGACTGGATTAATCCAAATGACATGAGTTACCGCTTATACGACATGGACGCAACTGTCAATATCTGGTGGAGCTCTGTGTTTAAATTGCCCTTAGCGCGTGGCTATCTCGACGCCGCACCTACGGGCCCTGATTCTGAGAATTATTCGGGTTGGCAATATTTGCAGAATATCACCTTTTCTAAAAATGAAGTAGTCGAAAGATATGACTATACCGTCGATCAGGCCCGCGCGATGGCCGTTTTTTTTATTGACTGGCATGCTATCAAGTATTGGGAAGGTGCTCCCGTATATGGCAGGAACTATGCTTCGGCACCTTCATCCTACATTGGGGAAGATAAAGATTTAATTAGTCAGTCTGAATCGGTGTTCGCAAAGAGACCGGCAAGATATTTTCAAATTGAAGGAAGAGGCTGGGATATTCCTGAGTCAGACCAGGAACTAAAATATTACGAGGTGAACGAAGCTCTTACCTCCCCTATTTATATGGGTTCAAATGCCCCCTCTATTTTAGTGATCGGAGACCGTATTGGCCAGGATACCGTGATGAGAGATTTAGGGCTTTTAAACATAAATTCCAGACGGGGCATTATAGTCCAGTGGAATGAGCCTATTGATAAATTAGGGAAAGATGATATAGCAAATTTTGATGTGGTTTTTGCCTACAGGTACAAATATAATAGTTATGGAAAGGCTTTTAGGAGATTGGAGGATTACGTTAAAGATGGAGGAAAACTTTTTATTGACACCGGAACGGAGCAGAAGGAATCAACATCGGATAATCTCCCCGACGTTTTTCCTTTTGAGCAGTCTGAAAGAAAACCCTTAGGGAAAGACTGGGACTGGAAAATAACAGAGTCTGAAATAGGCAAGGGAGTTAAATTTGAAGCATTTTCAGAACCAATGTACGATGAAGCACCATGGAGTTTTAGTTACCCGACAGGAGCTTTGGATCAAGGTACAGAGGTAATTGCTCAAAATCATAGCCACCCTATTTTAGCAGCGCAAACAATTGGTAAAGGGAAGGTCATTTGGAGTGGAATGAATTTTTTTGGTCATGTCCAAAGGTTCAAGAACGATGAAGAAATAAAACTTCTAAAAAATATACTTTTTAACTTTGCGGATTTTTCCCAGGACAAAAACGTTAAAGTTTCATATCAGAGACCGCAAGCGGAGAAAGTAATAATTAGAGGTAAGGCATCAAGGGCTCTTCTTTTTAAAGAGGCAGCCTATTCCGGTTGGGAGGTTAGAGTTAAGGCTGATGGTTTTGACCAAAAATTACCGATCTATCAGGCTGGGCCAATGGTGCCGGGGTATATGTATGTAGTATTGCCAGAGCAAGCCCAGAAAGGGTCGTTTGAGGCAGTATTTAAGTACAAGGGAGAACTTGTTTACAAACTTACATATCTTGTCTCTTTCTTGTCGATATTCCTGGTTTTGGATTTAATATTTTTCCAGGCAATTATCAGCAGGTTCTTAGGAAGGGTACTTGGGCGTGTTCAAAGGAGAGTAGGCAAGTGGTGGGAGAAAGAAGAAGAAGAGTAAAAGGCAATATTGTTTTAATTTTGGCGATCATTTTGGCTCTGGGAATCCGTTTTTTTTTAATCTTATTAAGAAAATATCCAACGAGCGATGAGATTTGGGCTTATCTACTTTCTAAAGCTGACTTTAAAAGCATTTGGTTTGGAACTTTGGCTGATTTCCATGGCCCATTTTATTTTTTATTCCTTCGGTTGATTAGCGTTGTAATTCCTTTCGAGTTAAATGTGTTTTTTATTAGAGTAATTTCAGTTGTCTTCGGGATTGGCGCAAGTTTTGCTATTTGGTTATTGGCCACTAAGGTATTGGACAAGAAGTTAGGCTTAGCTGTTTTTTACTTGAGCTTGTTTTTACCAGGTTCTATCTGGGCGTCAATATACGGGCGATATTATTCATTTTTAATCTTACTGACAACCGTTTCGGCAATTTTATTCTTAGATTACATAAGGACTGGGAGGTTTAAAAATTTAATACTCCTTTCTATTATTTTGACTTTGGGGACTTATACTCATTATTACTTCTTTTTTATAGATATTGTGTTTTTCTTGTTTCTTTTATCGGTTGGGAAATATAGACATCTTTTTAAAAATTGGGTTTTAGCGACGGCTTTGGTTGTTTTTTTGTGTTTGCCGGCTTTTTTATCTTTTTTTACTTTACCTAAACCGGAACTTGCAGGAAGAGGCTACAATGATATTTTGAAGTTTCCGTCAGTTGTAACAGTAAACCTGACCTCTTTTGAGACTTTGTTAGACCTTTATTTTCAGGGAAAACCAATTTTTTATATTCCAGTCATTATCGCTCTCTCGTTATCAACTGTAATAGTGCTTTTTCGGGCATTCTTTGTCTGGAAAGACAAGATTAAGTTTGTCTTCTTTTACTTATTTTTAGTTCCCCCGACTATCTTGATTATAGTGTCTTATACCTTAAATAAGCCTGTATTGGCACTGGGGTCGTTGGTCATTTTTTTGCCCTCAACTTTGATCTTAGTCGTCAAAGGATTGTATTTTACCCTTAGAGGCCCCAGAGTTATTAGTTTAATTTTTTTAGTAAGCTTATTTTTAAGTTTAATTTTCTTTTTTCAATCATCCTATTCATATTCGATTCCCCGAAAAGATATTCAGTTTATCGCTGATAATTTGAAAGCTGGGGATATTATTGTAAATTCACATTTTGGTTCTTACTTACTGGCGACTTATTATTTAGGTTCGAAAGCGCTTATTTATGGTGTACGCGATGAAAAAACATCCACTTACCCTACACAAAAAGCTCTTGGATATAATGTGATAACAGCGGAGTCGCTGCCAAGTTTAAAGAAACGGATTTGGTATTTAGAACCTTTTTACGTTACCGGTGATGAAGCAAGTGTGATTAAGCAGACCTTGGATAATAATTTTAGGCTTGTTAAAAAAGAGATTTTTGTTCCAGATAAGACTTACAAAGAAAATCTTACTTTTTTTAATGTCTATCTTTATGTTCCAGTTAATCAATATGTGTGGAAGAAGTTTTAAAATTGGCAATTATTTGCTGAAATTTCATGGAAGTTTTCTGCCAACTCATTTTTTGCGCTTGAATCGTCGCTTCCTGACTCATTTGCTGGTAACGTCTCTTGTTTTCTAATAGGTTAATTATTTTTTGGGCAAAAATAGTTGTGTTTCCTAGCGGGACAGTTAAAAAACCTTTTTTAAAAACGTCTCCAAATATCTCCAAGCTATACCCGACTACTGGTAAACCGGCTGCCATTGCTTCGGCTATTGCGATTCCCCAGCCTGCTTCATAGTCAGTAAAGAGAAAGATTTTGCTGGATTTAAGGTAATTGTAGACTTGGCGGTCAGATAGATAGCCTGCAAAAATAAGATTCTTTGAAAGATTTGCATTTTTAATCTGAGTTTTTAGTCTTTTCTCCTGACCTTTAGACCCTCCTCCGATAATAATTGTTTTTGCAGAAGGAATTTTTTTAACAACCTCCTGCCAAATTTGCACTAGGTCATAAACGCCTTTTGAGGGATGTATTCTCCCGATAAAAATACCCTCGTATACATTTGCCAATTTTTTAGAGTTGGCTATTTTTTCATAATCGATGCCTGCACCCAGCACAATAAGTTTATTTTTAGAGAATTTTTGATCCGCGAGGCTTTTTGCAAGGGAATAGTTAAGGGCTACAGTAAGGTCGCTTTTAGATTTGATCATATAGTTTGAAACAATCTGCATGAGGTAGGAAACAAGGTTTACGACAAGTTTTCCAGGCCTTTTTCTGGGTGATTGTATAAGGTGATGGACCCTGGCTATCCAGGGAATTTTTGGATTTAGGATTTTGTAGAAGAAAATCGGGGCAATATCTGGCAATACATTTGTAGAAGAGTAGAGGATATCAATTTCCTTTATTTTTACTAGTTGCCAGAAAGAGTTCCATATACGGGTAATATAGGCCATAAAGACCTGTGTCGGGTTGTTATTGCCGTCGAATATAGTTTTGGATAGAGTGTATATTTGGACATTTAGACCTGATTTAGTCCAATGTTCGGTGCCGATTTCGGGCAGGATAATTTTAACCTTGAAGTTGTCAGGGAAGTAAGCTGCCATTTTTTCAAGAATTTTGTCTCCGCCTGAGAGGTAGGAAGCCGAAGCGTGTCCGGTTTCTAAAGCGACTATGTTTTTTTCTGAATGCTTGAAAGCTTTGTCTATTAGACTTACTAGATTTTTAGCATGATTCTCCCAAGTCATATGAAGAACTTTTTTCCTTGCCGACATGCCCATTTTGCGGGCAAGTTTTAGATCGTACCAAAGTCTTTTTGTGGCTGAAATAAATTCTTTTTGGGAAACCCTTTCGATAAAAATTCCATCATAGTCGTTTTTTAAATACTCGGAAATACCCGAACTTTGGGGAATGACAATCGGACAACCGTTGGCAGCTGCTTCCAGCCCCCCCATGCCGAACGCTTCTTCTATTGGGTGAATAAAGAGTCTAGACTCTTGGTAAAGCCTTGTAAGTTTTTTTTCCGAAATCATCGGGAAGAGGTGAATTTGTGACTTCAGGTTATTTTTCTTTATCTGGTTTTTAAAGTTTTGATAATCGGTTTGATTTGTCCAGCTGCCGGCAATGGCGATATTTGCCTGGGGTATTGCTTTTGCGATTTTTAACAAAAGAAGTGGATTTTTCTCCTCTTCCCATCTTGTTGATGCCATTATGTATTTTTTTTCTTTATCAGGAATATTGTCGGGAACAGATGTTGCAGGAGGAAGAATAGTTGGCTTGATTTTGTAGGTTTTTGAGATGAATTTTTGGTGCAGATTTGATAGTAGGAGAACTTGACTGGCGTCTTTGACAATATTTTTTTCGAGTCGGCTTAAAACTGGAGTAATGACGGGGAAAATATATCTAAGAAGACTTTGGGAATAGACTTTTTTGAGTATGTAATCCATCGGGTCGTGAATAGCAGCAACAAACGGAATATGACGGGATCTTTTTATTCCTTGAGCCGTAAAGCAGGTTGTAGTTCCATGGCTTATAATGATGTCAAACCCTTTTTCTTTAATGGCTAAACGGCCTAAAAATGGACTTAAAATATGAAGAGTTGAAAAGAAGGAAAATATAGGGAATTTGATGGAATATTTAAGAGGCCAGGGGTATGAATCTGACAAGAATCTTATTGCTACTCCTTTAGTAAAGCTTTTATATTCTTGTTTATAGCCTTTTCTCATTAGAACTAGAATTTGGGCAAAATGACCTAATTTCGTTAAGGCCCTGGCGTCCTCAATTGCTATTTTCTGGACGCCGCCAATTGTCAATTGATCAATTAAAATTCCGATTTTGTATGTTTTGTTCATGATTTCTTTTGGGCAAGAATCCAGAAACTGTCTCGCCAGACTGCGAGGGGAGATGAGATCATAAAATAGTTGAGTAAGTTTTTTAAGGGCATAGGTAGGTTGTGAACTTGTTTTGGAAGATGCAGGTTCGTGGGAATGTTGTAAGCACTTCTTAGGCGGGTTTTGATATTAACAAACTTGTGCTTTACAAGAAGAGTGGAAAGCGTTTTTGGGGTAAAAAAGGTGATATGAGTTGGATCCGAGAAGCCAAACCAGCGAGACCTCTTTAAATACCTTAGGGGGCTATTAAAATTGGGTGTGATTAAGAAAATGTAACCTTTGGGTTTCAGAATACGTTGTGCTTCGTCTAATAACTTTCCCGCTTCTGTCTGGGTTAAATGTTCAATAATTGAAATTGCGCTTATCAGTTCGAAAGAGTTATTTTTGTAGGGGAGATTGGCAGCAGATGCTTTTGTTATTGTACCCTTTTTATTGATTTTTGAGGCTAGTAATATTGCTTCTTTTTGGTTGTCGCATCCATGAGCGTCGAAACCTTCTTTCTGGAAAAAATTAACCAGTTTTCCGGTGCCACATCCTACGTCTAAAATACGTTTTAGATTATTTTTGCAAACAACTAATTTTAGTGACTGAGCAATATGCAGATCTAAGTGGTCTCTTTTTTTGAAATATGCCTTATTGTAATTTAATGTTTTTGCCATTTCTCAAATAATTTAATGTAAAAACGGGCAGCATTCTCCCAAGTATATTTTTTGTTAAATTCAAAGGCGTTTTTACCTAGTTTTAATCTTTCTTTTTCGTTAGTCATGAGTTTTATAAGAGCATTTTTAAATTCCTCTTTTGAAGAGACTACAATACCGGTTTTGCTATTTTGGATTATTTCTTTTGCCGATGCAGAATTGAAAGCAATTACAGGTTTTGCGAAGCTTGCAGCTTCAAAAATTGGCATACCAAAAAAGAGAAACTTGTCACATGTGACATAGAGATCCGCTTGTTGGTAATAAATAGACAGAACTTTATCGTTAGGATTTAGGATTATTCTGGTATTTTTTGATTTGATTTTATTAAGGTAAGATAAATAATTTTTATTAGGATGAGAACCAATTATTGTTAATTTTAGATTCGGGTATTTTTTTTCAAGCTCTTTGACTATCTCAATCAATACGTGGAAGCCTTTATACGGAACAATTCTTGAGACTGAAAGTAGGGTGATTAAATTTGATTTTTTCGGTTTTAGTGTAATATCTAGTAAATGAGGTGGTGCTCCTCCCCAATAGACAAAGGGCGCTTTTTTCCCATAAAAAGTTAGTAGTTCACGGGAGCAGTATTTGCTTAGAGTGATAATTCTATCTGATAAAGTAAGCTGAAACCACATAAGTGATTTGATGATAAAATTTAGAGAATGATTCGCTATTTTGTCCAGAGTACCGGGGACTCTAGGGAAAATTTTGTCAAGCCAGACATCTGTTTGAGTACCATGATAAGTGGAGAATAATGGAATACCCGACAATTTTGAACCCAGCATAAAGGGAAGCGTAGCATGGGCAGAAATTATATCTGGTTTTAGTTTTCTTAGTTTTGTGGCGAGCATGAAAGCAGCAAGAATGCGGTCGATAAATTTTATTCTTGGATAGTCGATTAGTACCACTTTTATTTTTGTCGATTTCAACTCATTTATTGCGTTTTTTCGGGATATGTGAGCGTGGGCAAAAAAGATGACTTCGTGGCCTAGTTTCGCAAAGTGTTTTGCAAGCTCGATAGGCGCCCGGGAACCTGAGTGAATGTCTGCTGCATGAGAGACTAAGGCAATTCTCATTAATTTCCCCTTTTTTCTCTTAAGGTTTTCTTAAGATTTTTAATGTTCCAAATCAAAGCTTTAATTTCTGCTTTCAATATTGGTTCCTTGCGGGTAATTATTCGGAAAGGCATTATCAAAAGATAATGGAATATTAAAAAAAAGGCTAGCTGAAGAGGATTTGCATGTTTTAGCATAAGTCTTAGACGGTTTTTAAAACCGTAGAAATAAACATCAGCTAACGGAAGTTTAGAAACGCTTTGCGAAGGATTATGGTAAAAAATTGCTTTTGGATGGTAAATTACATGTATTTTGGCCTTTTTAGCTCTTAAACAAAAATCCAGGTCTTCTCCGTAGACAGGGTAAAATCCTTCGTCAAATAGGCTCAATACCTTGATTAATTTTCTGGGAATGAGCATTGCGCAACCATCAACTTGGTCACAGACTACTGAAGAGCGTGCGTTTATGCCTGTTTGCATTCCTGTCAGAAGGCTAAATTTTCGGCCTCCGGCTACGAATTTTTTGGTTTGGGGATGGACTTGTTTACCCCCTATGATGCAATCATTCTGTTTTTGAGCAAAGTCAATGAGTGTTTTAAGACTATTTTTCTCAAAAGTAACATCATCATTAGTGATGAACAGATGGTCGCCTTTTGCTTTTCTTATACCGACATTGATTCCTTTGGCAAAACCGAGATTTTTCTTCTGATAGAGCACTTTAACTTTCGGAAATTTTTTCTTAATTAGCTTGGTTGACCCATCTGTTGAATGGTTATCGACGACAATTGTTTCGAGTTGTGATTTTGGATAGTTAAGCTTTTCGATCGACGAAAGGCAAGACAGTGGATTTTGTCCACCATTGTAATTTGTAAAAATTATAGATACCTTCGGTCTCTGATTCTTCGAAATAGATACCTTCGGTCTCTGTTTCTTCGAAATAGACACCTTCGGTCTCTGATTCTTCGAAATAGACACCTTCGGTATCTGTTTCTTCGCTTCTCTCGAAATAGAAACTTTTAGCGATTTTTTGTCTTCGCTCACTTTTCTTTAATGATTTGTAGTTTGTATGAAATTGTTCCAACAGGAAAGATAAAAGCAAACCTTTTTTCATAAATTACTGCATATTTATTAATTAACTTTAATAATATTTTAAGTAAGAAATTGTTAGTTTGAGGGGGCCCAAGTAAAACTTTCAGCTTTTTCAGCTTAACTTTTGAGTAGTGATATTCATATAAATCTGTACCTGGGATAAAGTAGTCAAATGTGCGGCTGGTAAAAAAGTGTTTATGGGTAGGGTCCGTAAAGCTGTCTATGCTGCTGAAGTGACCTGTTGTAATAAATAATATAGCGCCGTTTTTTGATATGCGATGCAGTTCTTCCATTACTTTGGGAATGTTTTCCAGGTGTTCAAGGATATTTTCCGCGATTATTTTATCAAACTGGTCTTTTTTGAATGGATATGGGAATTTATTTAGGTCATGAATGATATCAGCCCCGATGTTTTTATTGATATCGACACCAATTGAACCAGGTATCTTATGAGGACCACAGCCGAGGTGGAGTATTGTTTTTTTTTGTTTCATTTTGGTACTTCTGGTTTCCTTGCCTTAATTCCTATAAAGGGACTATGTCTTGGGTCAATTTTGCCAAGAATTGACGATAACGGAGGAGGAAACGGGTAATATGAAGCGCCAAAAAAATCTATAATTTGGAAATTATGCGTTTTAAAAAGATCCTTTAAACCTTTAGGAGTAAAGATTTTTACATGCGTATAATAAGCTGGAATATCCTCCCAATTTGATAATCTAAAAGGGTTTCCGATATTTTTGATTTGGGAGATATGTTGAGAAAAGGCCTGCCAGCCGAGAATTAGTGCAAAGATATTATGCCAAGAAGAAAGGTTTTCTGTCGATAAAATTAGGTAACCGTTAGGTTTGAGGACACGATAAATTTCGCTCGCAAACCTGTCCACGTTTACCAGATGTTCTATTATTTGGTTGGCCGAGACTATATCGAAAAAATTCGAATGGAAAGGAAGTCCTTTTTCGGCATTTCCCTTTTTTGTCCTAATTCCAAGTTTTCTTGAGGATGAAACAGCTTCAGATCGAATATCAATTCCGTAGATTTCCGGTTTCCTGATGTTTTGGACCCGTTCAATAATAAGTTTTCCGCTGTCACATCCAATGTCGAGGACTTTTGCAAAGTTTGCTCGGTTTATCCTTGAAATCAGGATCCGGTTATTTTGTTCTGCAGATTTTAACCATAAATAATTGAGATATTTGTTGAATAGTCTGGTAATTACGACCAATCTATTTATTGGTTTTTTAGATTGAGGAGCTTTTTTTAATTTTTGTGCCATTTTTATTTAGCCGCTCTTGCCTTAATTGTTTTGGAAATTTCTCTTAAATTCTCTAGAGAAGCTTTAAAAAGGGGAAGAAGGAGATTTTGTCTTTCTATAATACTTCTTGCAGAAGAAACAAAAATTTGGATGGCCAGTGATGAAAGGATCTGTGGGACTGTGGCATTTTTAAGCATAAATCTAATTTTGTTTCGATACCACCAGTAGTATATTTTAATTTTTTGTGATTTTTCGGTTGTTTTTCCGCAGCCATGCCAAAAAACTGCCTCTTTTAGCAAAACAAGTTTAAAATTAGCCTTTCTTGCTCTTAGGCAGAAGTCAAAATCATCAAAATAGAGCGGGTAAAATCCCTCATCGAATAAGCCGATTTTGTCAAAGACAGTTTTTGAAATCATAATTGCACAAGACTGAAGCCAGAGAATTTCTGATTGACTGTTGGGTTTTTTGATGCTACCAAGGTAAAAATTAAAGCTTGAGGCAGAATCAGTCAATTTTTTTGGTTGATCTTTATAAAAGACTTTGCCTCCGAGTACTCCTATATCCTGATGATTTTTGAGGTAGCTGGCCATCCGACTGATGCTGTTTTTTTCTAGGACAATATCGTCATTGGCAATGAAAATGAGTTGGCCAGTAGATCTTCTTATCCCTAAATTTAAGGACGCAGGGAGCCCAGTAGCTTTTTTAAGCCTAATTAACTTAACATCTGGAAATTTCTTGGCGATTTTTTCAGGGGATCCGTCTGTTGAACCGTTATCGACAACAATTGTTTCAATTTTAGCTTTTGGATAAGTTAATTTTTGAATAGAGACAAGGCATTCTAAAGGTTCTTTGCCGCCGTTTAAATTAGAAAAAATTATAGATACTTTAGGGAAACTGTTTTTAACCATTAGCAAAAAGGCATTTGATTGCTTTTACCAAATCTGCCTGAGTATTAATGTTGACGTTGACTCCGTCAAGTGGCCAGGCAAAGGCCTTTCCGTCTTGGGCGATTAAATTGATAGTGTCGGTAATCTCGCGCTTGCCGGTCTTTTTTGAGTTGGGTGTTTTTCTGATGTAGTCAAAGACCTGAGGCCTAAAGAAGTAGAGGCCACAACCTCGGTACTTCGATGTAGGCTTTTGAGGTTTTTCACTGGCCTTAAGAATTTTTCCTTCTTTGTCAAAAAAAACTTCGCAAGTTTGGGAGAGGATTTTTGCGTCATTTTCTCTAATAACCGCTTCCTGGGCAACTATCCCTTTTTGAAGACCTTTCTTTGGGAATTGGCTGATTTTTGGACAAATGGTGAAATCGTCACCTAAGAATACAACAAATGGTTCTTTGATAAAACGCTCTGTTTTTTGGATGACTTGGGCAAGGCCGAGATTTGGTTGTGAATGAATGTAATAGAAATCTATTTCTTTAAATTCTGGTTCTTCTGCCAGGTAACGTTTGATTAAGTTTTTTTTGTAATTTACCAAAAGGTAAATTTTAGTGATTTTCATAGACTTAAGATTCTTGATGATGTAGTAAAGCATAGGTTTTTGGCCAATTGGAACTAGAGATTTGGGCAGAAATTTACCCAACCAGCCGAGCCTGGTGCCTTTGCCGCCAGCTAAAACGACACCAACTTGAACATTTTTCATCATTTGCTCATTTCGTTTAAATTGCGATTAAACCGGGATGGTTTCTTTTCTCCAAGATGATAGCTTTGATATTTTGCCATTGTAACTGACTAGATTTCTTTTTATCAATGATGGGCGTCATAAGGTAGCTTTTGACCAGTCCGATTTGTGTCAGGGGTAAAATTGTCAATAGTAGGCATAGAAGAATAATTTTGGTTAGCGCATAGACCATAAATCCGTTGTTTTTTCTAAAGTAATAGATTGTGGAAAGTAAAACTTCTTGCCTTAAGGTGTAGGGATCCAGTTTATTTGTAGAAGATGAACGGTGATGGACAAGGTGAGAGTCGGCAACCAAAAAGATGTCAAAATTGAGCTTTTTAAGTCTATATGAGAAGTCGACGTCATTTAGAAATATGGGCAATTTTTCGTCATATAAGTAGCCAATTTTTTGGATGGCAGATTTGGTAGTTAAGATACAAATGCCGGCAGCCTGTTCGATTTTTGTGTCATTTTCAAACTTCTGATCTAACAGGAATAATTCTTGTGACCAGCGAAATTTTTTGAAAGGGGTGTAATTATAAATGAAACTTGCGACCTGATTCTTAAGGGTAGGAAGTTTGCGATGGTAGTAATATTGGATTGATCCGTCAGGATTGAGTAATTTTGGGACAACTGCTCCAACACCTTGATGGCTTTTGTAAAATTTGACTAACCCCCCGAGTGTGTTTTTTTTAATTTGAGTATCGGGGTTAAGAATAACCACAAATTCGTTTTTGGCCAGTTTTACGCCTTGATTATTTGCTTTTGCATAACCGTAGTTTTTTTTGTTTTGAATTAATCTAATTTTTGGAAAATACTTTTTGAGGTAGAAGACAGAATCGTCAATTGAATTGTTGTCAATGACGATAATTTCATAATTTAGGCTACAATTTTGATAAATGGATTTAAGACAGCTTGAGATATATTCTTTGGTATTCCAATTGACAATAATTATTGAGATTTTGTTGCTCATGGTTTTTTTGGCAAACGGCGATGACTGATAATCCAAATGAGGTCTATTTATCAATCATTTAATCGGTCTTAGTGTAAATTCGATTTCATGAAAGCCACCGAACCAATAGACCCAAGAAGATTCACAGAAAAAGGGATTTAAATTTGCAAGATAATCGATTATACTCAAAACAAGATTTATAAATATATTTCTTGTTCTACCTTTCGTTAGAGTAACTTTTATAATTTCAAAATTTATACGGCCGTATTTTTGATACTCGTCTTCATAGTTAAAAAAATGAAAAGTTTGTGAAGTGAAACCAGACCTTAAGTGTGTAGGGTTTGATGCTGCTCCGACCCCTGAGAAATGGGGTACTGTTATTTTAATTTGCCCATTCGGTCTTGTAACCCGCCATATTTCTTCTAGAACAAAAACAAGTTTTTTAGGATCAAGATGTTCTAAGGTGTGACTAGAATAGACAAGATCGAACTCGTTTTTTTTAAACGGAAGACCTTTTTCAACGTTTTTAATAATATCTGCGTCACTTTTAGGATTTAAATCGATGCCGATTGAACCAGGATATTTTTTCTTTCCACATCCAATATCTAGAATTTTTTTAGGTTTTTGCATCCTTATTTTTTGTGAACCAATCATACCAAATGCAACTTTTGATAAAAAGAAAACCTACCGTATATTGTGGATTAGTAAGGAGTCGAGGCCAATTTTTAAAGTAAATACCAAGTCTATTTTTTAAACTTGCTTGTTTAGCAAACAATTTGGGGTGTTTAGTTGCGTAAAGAGAGATGTTTTTAGAATAATAAGCCTTTTTCTTCAGTAGATCCCTGAGGTTCTTAAAATTTTCCTTGTGAATAATTTTGCTAATTGTAAATACAAGTTTGTACCCGAATGTTTTGGCGCGAATAGTAATGTCCCAGTCTTCGCCGGCTATTAAACTTTGGTCGAACCCTTTAAGTTTTAAGAAGAGTTTTTTAGGAAACAGACGGGCTCCTGCTAATATTTTTTCTTTTTGATATAGATTCCTCTCGAGAGCGATCGATTTTTCCCAGAAGTTCTGTCCCTGTGATAGTTCTGGAAAAGCAATTATGAACTTGCCCTTTTGGGCCTTTTTGAGGGCTTCTTTGAGACACTTTTTGGTAAGTTGCATGTCTGCATCAATAAAAAGAAGCCATTTACCCTTGGCTTTTTGAGCACCAAAATTTCGTTGAGCAGAGCGTTCGTTCCCGAATCTGAAGCAATTGCTTGTGTATTTTTGGGCGATTTGTAGAGTTTTATCTTTTGAAAAATTGTCGACTATAATAACTTCGATTTTTTTATAATTTTGTGCAAGAATACTGCCAAGGCACCGCCCAATATTTTCTTGTTCATTATAAGTTGGTACGATTACCGAAACTAAGGGTTCCAGTTCCAGTTCCTTAGGTTGGTGTGCTGCTCCAAGCCCAGTGGATCCTGCTCCTAAAAATACTATCTTTTTATCCATATATTTTCATTTCTTTTATAGGCAGAATGATAGGAATACCAGATATTATTGGGAATCTAGTTTTACAAAGAGAACATAAATAATTTTTATTATCTATTGATTTGTTAAGGTAAGGAATATTTTCATTTTTTTTATTTGTCTGACAGACGGGACATGTATATTTTTCTAATGGGTTTACGATATTAGATTTAATTCTGTATCCTTTTTTTTGACAAAGCGCACGGATGCCGCCGCCCCAACAGGTGACTAAAAGATAAGTAGATAGTTTTGGTTTTAACCAGTTCACATTATCGGACTTAGAAACCGTACTTTGGGGGCCAAAAGGAAAAGGTTTTATTGTGACTTCGGCTTTTTCGAAAACTTGAAGCGCCTTTTGCCAGGTTTTTAGTGTGAAGACTTCTTCCAGTATTCCGTGATCGACTTCTGTTTTGCCGATTCTTGAGATAAAGGGCAAGATGCCAATGTATTTTAGGATCTTTTCCCACGGGCGAAGGCATGTTGGTCTTCTCCATAGCGGGATATTCAAGATTTGTTTAACCGGTTCTTCATCGAAAAAAAAGTAACCACCGGGTGCAAGAACTCTATATATTTCGTTGATAATTGGTTTTGGGTCAGGAAAATGATGTAGGGTTTGATAGCAAAAAATAAAAGGCAAAGAGTTATTTCTGAAAGGGAGGCAGTAAGCATCACACACAATTCTCTTCGGGACTGTTTCAAATTTAAGTTTTTTAGCAAAATCTGAAGCTGCTAGGAGGCTGGATAGAGAAATATCACTGGCAAGTCCTTTTATCTTAAATTTTTTCTCCAGGGCCATTGGTCTCTCGCAATATTCAGATCCAATTTCAAAATAGTAATTAAATTTAATCCCTCTTTTTTCTAGATCTTGAAAGTCATTAATTGTTCTTTTTACTCTATTTCTAAGCTCTTTTGCACTTTCTTTATATGTCCTTTCATTCGGAAGGGCGGTAGTAGAGGAAAGCTGCTGTTTTGAGATTTTTTGCCTAAACATAACTTCGGCTATTTTGTTATTGATTGTTTGATATTTCATCTAATCTAAGATTTTATATGTTATTCTAAAAAATATCATGAATATTCTAAATAATTTCGGTGGAATATATTTTGCGATTAGGAAAAAAATTATAGCCTCCATTCTTTTAATGGAAAATCCCTTTTGATTTAGAATAAATTTTTTTAGGTAAGAAGATGCGGTCTGATGGTGATATAAAAAGAAATAACTTCTGCCAAGACTATATAAAACGTCCTTTTTAATTACCCTTTTTTCTCTTAGGAGAGGTTCAACTCTTTCTAATATCTCTTTTGCCCTGTGATTATAGGTATGATTTTTGAGAACTTCTTTTTGGCCTTTCTTGGCGATAGCTAATCTTTCCGTTTGATTTTTTAAATAATAATTAATCAGTTTCGGAACCTCGAAGTAATTTTTATAAACAACTAAATGTTTGCGGTCTTGAAATAAACCTAAGAGGTTATCTTGGATATCTGTTAGAAGCATTGATCCGCAAGCCATTGATTCAAATGTTCTTAGATTTAAATCAGTGGCGTTCGAAAGATTAACAGTTATTTTTGATTGGTTATAAATTTTTGCCATCTTGGTCCCGTAAACCTCCTGACCGATTTTCGCGTTGAACATCCTTTTTAATAAAGCAAAGAAGATACTTTTTTTAGGGTTATGGAGTGGGTTAAAAGTACCTACATATCCAAAATCATATATTCTCTTTATATGCAGATTTTTACATGTATTTAAGTCATATGCGCAGGGGAGATAGAAAACATTTTTAATCCCAATTTTTTTCAATTTTTTTACATATTTTTTTTGAGCAAGAAAAATGAAATCGAAAACCTTAGCTATTTCTTTATGCCATATATGAAAATGTAAATGGGAGTCAATTAAATATATTGCCTTTGGGATCTTGCATTTTTCGAGATTGCTAGGAAGAAAAGAGGATTCTACAATAAAAATAAGATCAATTTCTCTAAGCCTCTGAAGAATTTTATTAATATCCACAGTTTGAGATGTTTTTATGTCCTGATTTCTCCCAGGGCCGCAATTAATGACTTTATGACCAAGTTTGGCTAAGCTTTCTGATAAAGGCAGTGGTACACTGTGTATTCCAATGCTTTGATAGCAGAAAAGAATTTTCATTTTAATTGTAAATATTATAATATTTACAAATGAAGTTTTTCTATTATCTTGCGAATTTCTGTTATTACGTTTTCTTTATTTTTTCTGCAAATCAAAAAATCCCTTATAGTAAAATAGAATTATTTTTAAACTATTTAAAATTACAATTCAAATATCTCTTTTTTGTGGTTCTCCTGAAAAGAAAAATTTTAAAAGAAAGATTATTCAATTTTCAAATTAGCTTGTTGGACTACTCCAGTTTTATTTGTATGTTTGAAGAAATTTTTATAAGACGAATCTATTATTTTAAAGCAATGACAAAAAGCCCTCTAATTTATGACTGTGGTTCACATATCGGGATTGCCTTAATCTTCTTTAAAATGCTTTATCCAAAATCAAGAATCTTTGCCTTTGAACCAGATAAAAGCGCTTTTTCGCTTCTAGAGCTTAATGTTAATAGCAATAAACTATCTGATGTATTGTTATTTCGTCAAATCTTAAGTAACAAGGAAGGCTTAGTAAAATTTTACTTTAATCCAGAGAATCTAAGTTCTGCAAGCAAAAGCATAATTAGCGAGAGAAATTCAAAGTCTATCGTTTTTGAACGATTGCCGTCGGTTAAGCTCTCAGCATATATTAAAGGAAAAATTGATTTTTTGAAGATGGATATTGAAGGGGCTGAAGGATTAGTAATGAGTGAGCTTTCAAAAAAACATAAGCTGAGTTTTGTTAGGGAAGCTGTGGTGGAATTTCATCATCATATTGATTCTTGGAAGGATGATTTTAGTGATTTTTTAAATATTTTTGAAAAAAACGGGTTTGGTTATCAAATTCGGAGTACGCCCAAAATGCCTTTTACCAAAAAGCAATTTCAAGACATACTGATTTATGCATATAAGAAGTAAAATTTTTATATCTTTTTAGTGCATATCAAAAAAAGATCTGGTCCCCAATATTTAATTGGGTATAAATTAGTAATTCCCAATTTTTTTAGGAAGAATAGAAGTATTTTGACTATGCCTTTTCGAGAGACTTCCCAGCCTGATGAGGCGTGTTCAATCTCCAACCCAAATGACTTCATGACCCAAATTAAATTAGGCAAATACGGTAAATTGACCGCATCGTCATCCGGCTGAAATTTATTAGTAATTTTTGGCTGAATTTTTTCCCAGCGAATTGTTTTGTCGTTTAATTTTAAAAAATGTAGAATTTCTAGATTCAAGATTTTTATAAATTTCAGGATTCTTGGGTGTCTTGTAGAAGGCGAATTAATAAGGGGAGAACCATAATTAGGGCAGACGAAAATTATCTGGCCGTTTTTTTTAGTAACTCTGATCATTTCAGAAATTACTTTTTCTGGAGCTATAAAGTGTTCTAAGCAGAAGGCAGTATAAGTAAGATCGAAATATGAATTAGGGAAAGGAATTTTTTCGGCATCTGCCTCAATAAAGTTGATTGTGGGATATTTTTTGCGCCCGATGGATATTGCTGTTCCTGCTATATCCAGACCATACATTTGGGTCTCTACTTTAAGTAATTTGAGTCTTGTACCATCTGTGCTGCCTATGTCTAGTATCCTTTTTTTGTTTTGAGCTTTTTGTTTAAGAATGTTCATCCAATAATAGTCTTGAGTATTTTTGCTAAATTGATGAGAGAGTTTTATGTATTGAGGTTGATTCCAAAATGATTCAAGTAAAGTTTTTTTTAATGATCTTTTAGTAAAAAACATAAGTTAAGAAACTTGAATTATTATTTTCTAAAAATAACCCTCACGGTCGAAAGGCCGTTGTTCTCTTTTCTTCGCACAAGATTTACTATGTCAAACGTGGCTAGTCGAGTCTGACCCGACACCTCATTTTTGTTCTCAAAGGAGTTTTTCGTTCAGAATAAAAGCTTTAAAATCCCTGTAGCATTTTTCCCAGGTAAATTTTTTACTCCAGTTATAGCCAAATTCTATTAGGTTTTTTCTTAGTAATCCATTGTTAAGAATCAAAAGGACACTAGTGGCAAGCGCCTGAGGATTATTATTAACAAGTAGACCATTTTGGCCATTTTGAATCGAATCTCTAAGCCCAGGTATATTATAAGCTACAGGAACACAAGATGTGGCATTAGCTTCTATTACGACTAGACCCCAACCTTCACGAATAGAGGGGATTAGCATTATTTTAGATTTTTTTAGCAAATTTATTTTTTCTTTTTCTGTTACATAACCTTTGAAGTCGATAGCTTTTTGAAGACTAAGCTTTTTTATTAAATTTTTAAGCTTTTGTACGTATTTTTCTTTTCCACGGCCGGCGATAATGAGTTTTACTTTAGGAAATGACTTATGGATTATTTTGAAGGCATTTATCGCGTGATCTGGTTCCTTGGCAGGAATAAGGCGTCCGAGAAAAAGAATCAGATTTGCTTTTTGCGGGGTATGTTGAGGGTTAAAATCAATTCCCGGCATGTAAGTTTTAACCTGAGTAAAGCCAATGTTTTTAAGGTCATTTTCAGTCGAGGTTCCAAGAGCTATGGTAAGAGAACTTTTGTACAGTCTTAATACGGGAGACTCAAGCAAATATCCAAGGATATTAACCGGCCAAAAGGTTTGTTTAAACCAGTACTCTTTGGCAAGTTGATGAATTAACGTTATGATTTTACTTCTAGCATATAAAATAGAGAAAAAGGGAATTGTGTTTATTTCGTCAATTATTAAATCAAACTCATGAGTTCTTCTAATATAATAAAGGAAAGCAAATAAACGGCAGGTAATCAGTCCTCCGCGTCTGATGATTTTGACACCCCTTATGATTTCCTGACCTTTGGCGTTTGGAAAGTGTGAGGTGAAGATCGTGACGGGTATTTTATCTTTGATAAAGCGGCTTGCGACCTCGATAGCTACTTTTTCAGCGCCACCCGCGTCCGGGTTTTTAATGTCCCGCCAAGAAAGCCATAAGATTTGCATACGAGTGGATGCGAATACTGTTTCTGATTTCCAATGTTCGGACTTATTCGCATTTTAAGGAAGACTTAAGTTGTCAATCTCATTATGCGAATTTATACAAATGATTATATACCACCTAGGAGAATTCGCATTAATTCGTGTTTATCCTAAATGAAGGCTTTTTGCGGGGTAATTAAAGATTCGTCTTGTTCCAGCCGGTAGCGGGCAACCTGGTAATACTTAAGCCAGTTTTTGCGGTAAAAAATGGCGAATGTATCTTGGAGAATTCTTAGAATTGACTTAAGGCGAATTGTGGATGAAAACTGATAATTGAGAACAATAGGTGATTCTGTTATCTTTTTGTAACCTAAAGAGTTGGCGACAACTAAAAGTTCCAGGTCAAAAGCAAATTGCTTAACGACGATTCTTGGAAAAGCGTCCTGTAAAACTTCTCGTTTAAATACTTTAATACCGACTTGGGTGTCTGTTACATGGAGATTGAAAAGTAATTTGATAAGCATTTGATATGTCTTACTTTGAATTTTTCGGGCAAGTGGATATTTGACCTTAGAGAGAGGGTGTCTTTTTGAGCCGATGGTAATATCGGCGCCGTTTTTTTGAAAATAATCTAGGGCAACCGGGATATTTTCCATGGGAAGATCCAGATCAGAGTCCGCGAAAACAACAATATCGCCAATACTTTTTTTGAAACCGTAGTAAAGGGCAAATCCTTTGCCCTGATTCAAGTCGTAGGAAAATATTTTGATTCGGTGGGTATTACCATTGAATTTCTTACTGCGAATTGCTTCTCGAAGAGTGAAGTCACGAGAGGCGTCATCAACCACAATTATTTCCCAATCATAGGGAAGCTTTTTTAGTTGATAGACAAAAGAGCAAACAGATTTGAAAACTTCAGAATCTTTATTATAGGCAGGCACGATCAATGAGAGTTTACTGATGGGTGCAGGCATTCGTGTTTGTATTGTTAATTTTCTTTAGGCTCTGAATTAAGTATCGGTGTTTGCTTTTACCTTTGTCAAGTCACCGTAGGGAGTGGTTGACACTGCAAGTTTACATTGCTATACTTTCAAATGGTGAATTCCATTAGGGAACTAACTTTTATGGTGAAATTTTTCCAAATTAAACTTCAAGTCAAGTCTAGCTTGGCGCCGTAAATTAGTTTCCCTTTTTAAGATATTACGAATGTATGCGAATGGGCTATTTAGCCTAAAAATAATTTGCATGAATTCGCATATAGTGTGATTTATTTGGTCCTGATATTAACATGCGAATAAGAACGAATAGTTAGAAACAAAAAGAGTATTCGCGTAAATTCGCATATTATCAGGGCCCGTAGTTCAGCAGGTAGAACACTGCATTTGCACTGCAGAGGTAAGCGGTTCGAGTCCGCTCGGGTCCACTGAATAGATACGAATGGATGCGAATGCGCATCGATATTTAACTTAATATTCGCGTAAATTCGCATGATGAAGTTGACTTATTTGGTCTATGTCTACATGCGAATGTATACGAATAGAAGGTAGCTAAGCTGACTATTCGAATAAATTCGAAGTCCTGCGAAGCAGGACAGCACTTTAACAATTGAATACCTGGAAAAAATTAATTCAGTTTCTTGAAGCCACTTTCACAGTGGCCGTTTTGGAAACTGAATGGAATGGGTCATATTTATGCGTTCAATGGATGCCTTGGTGCAACACACCGAAGAAGGACGTGGAGGGCTGCGATAAGTACCGGTGAGCTGCCGTCAAGCTTTGATCCGGTAATTTCCGAATGGGGAAACCCGCTTGTGCATGGCACAGGGGTTCTTAAGTCACTTAAGTACCTTAAGTTACTTAGGGGTTCTTGCGCTGTGCATGAGCATCCTTTTGCGAATTAATAAGCTTAAGGAAGGGTACCGTCTGAACTGAAACATCTAAGTAAGGCGAGGAAAAGAAAGTAATTAACGATTCCCTGAGTAGTGGCGAGCGAAAGGGGAAAAGCCCAAACCAGGTACCATACGGTACCTGGGGTTGCGGGACTCTAATATGAGATCTCACTTAAGATAGCAGAACTGTCTGGAATGGCAGGCCATAGAGAGTGAAAGACTCGTATGTGAAATCTTAAATGGCTCTAGGAGTATCCCAAGTACTACGGGACACGCGAAATCCTGTAGGAATCTGGCTCGACCATGAGCTAAGGCTAAATATGTGTTGCGACCGATAGTGAACTAGTACCGTGAGGGAAAGGTGAAAGAGTACCCCGGAAGGGGAATGAAAAGTACCTGAAATTGAACGCTAACAAGCAGCCGGAGCCAGGTACCGTCTGGTACCTGGTGACGACGTGCCTATTGAAGAATGAACCGGTGAGTTTTTCCATTCTGTAGTCTAACCCCGCCTTTTGGCCGTAAGCCAAAGGCGCAAATTCGAAGCACGAATATCGAAATACTAAACAAATTCGAATTTTCAAATTTTCAAAATTCGAAAAAGCTGGTTTTGATCATTTGAATTTAGGATTTTGTATTTGTTTCGGATTTAGAATTTAGAATTTTGGAATTCTGACCTTTGCGAGTTTGCGAGCAAAGGGCGGGGGGAGGCAAAGTGAAAGCGAGCGTTAATAGCGCGTCCCGCCCTTTTTGGGTTTAAGTTAGACGGGGACAATGTTCAATTTGAACTTGAAAAGGGCGGGATTATACAGCATGGAAAAGACCCGAAACCGCGTGAGCTAGCCATGGCCAGGATGAAGTCCCGCGAAAGCGGTATGGAGGTCCGAACCCGTGTCAGTTGCAAGTGGCTGGGATGAGCTGTGGTTAGGGGTGATATGCCAATCGAACGCGGAGATAGCTGGTTCTCCCCGAAATATATTTAGGTATAGCCCCCGTCAAAGTTCCTAGGGGTAGAGCACTGAATAGTCTGTGCGCAGCAATGTGTGCTGATTAATCAAACTTCGAATACTGGGAAATAATCTAGGCGGGGAGTCAGTCCGACCCGGATAAGCGGGCCAGGGCTAAAGGGAAACATCCCAGATCCAAAGCTAAGGTCCCGAAGTGTATTTTAAGTGTGCAAGGTAGTATTGACGTTTAGACAGCAAGGAGGTTGGCTTAGAGGCAGCCATCCTTTAAAGAAAGCGTAACAGCTCACTTGTCTAAGTTCCGGAGATCGGAATTCAGATGTCGGATCTCGGACGTGATAGTCTGATTTCTGATATCCGACATCCGACCTCCGGAACAGGCGGCAGTGCGCCGACAATGTAACGGGGCTAAAAATACCACCGAAGCTTGGGGTTCGCATGCGTAGCATGCGATTACGAATGGATGCGAATGCTAGATTAATGCGAATGAATGCGAATGTGCTTCGATTTAATATCTCATTGTTGATATTTTAGATTATTGATGCATTCGAATAAATTCGCATATAAAAAGTATTTGCAAAAATTAGTAGTCGCCTGCTGCGCAGGCGAGCGGTAGGGGAGCGTTCGCATATGCGGTGAAGGCCACGGCGTAAGCCGGACTGGAGCGGTGCGAAGTGAGAATGCCGGTATGAGTAGCGAAACCCCGGTTGGAATCCGGGGCGCCGAATGTCCAAGGTTTCCTACGCAACGTTCGTCGACGTAGGGTTAGTCGGTCCTAAGGCGAGGCCAGAAGGCGTAGTCGATGGACAAGCCGTTAATATTCGGCTACTTTGACAAAATCGTTTTAAAGCAAAGGGAAGACGAAGATGGAAGACTTCTGGGTCGAAATGATACGGCCCCTAAAAAGCAAGGAAGTGAAAAGTGGAAAATCCCTTTTTATGATTATTCGAGCTTTGATAGCAATCTGGCTCGCGCTGGAGAGAGAAACTGTTTCAACTTCCAAGAAATTTTCTCGTTGTTATGTTTTTGTCAAAACCGTACCTAAACCGACACAGGTGGACTGGTATTAGTGTACCAAGGCGAGCGAGAGAACCTTCCTTAAGGAACTCGGCAATATAACTGGACGTACCTTTGGTAGATGTCCTCCCAGGTACCAAACGGTACCTGGGCGCAGTTAACGATGCCAAGCGACTGTTTAACAAAAACACAGGTCCCTGCTTAAGTTGAAAAACGATGTATAGGGGCTGACGCCTGCCCAGTGCTCGTAGGTTAAATGCCGTAGGTGATCCCCGCCCTTTTTGGGCTTTAGATTTTCGTTTGTTACTAAACTAACGAAATTTCATTTTGAGTAAATTTTTAAGTCTAGAGCTTGAAAAGGACGGGGTGAGCTTGTGGTATAAGCCCGGGTAAACGGCAGCAGTAACTATAACTGTTCTAAGGTAGCGAAATTCCTTGTCGGGTAAGTTCCGACCCGCACAAAAGGCTGAACGACTTGGCAACTGTCTTGAGGAAGGACTCGGCGAAATTGCAATGGCTGTGAAGATGCGGCCAACTTGCACCAGGACAAAAAGACCCCGTGGAGCTTTACTGCAGCTTGACTTTGTTTCAACTATTGGAACTGTATAGCGTAGGAGGGAGTCAGGTACCATTCGGTACCTGACAACAATGTAACACCTCTCTTTTCGATGGCTGGAACTTACCGTTTGTCCTAATAAAATACGGGAGACGGGACAGTGTCTGGTGGGCAGTTTGACTGGGGCGGTCGCCTCCTAAAAGGTAACGGAGGCGTACAAAGGTCGACTCAAGTCCTACAGAAACGGACTTTAAGAGTGCAAAGGCATAAGTCGGCTTGACTGCGAGTGGTACATCACAAGCAGGTGCGAAAGCAGGTCTTAGTGATCCTCACGTGGCTTATGGGAGCGCGTGAGCTTAACGGATAAAAGCTACCCCGGGGATAACAGGCTTATCTTCCCCAAGAGTCCATATCGACGGGAAGGTTTGGCACCTCGATGTCGGCTCACCGTATCCTCCTGCTGAAGTAGGCGGGAAGGGTTGGGCTGTTCGCCCATTAAAACGGTACGCGAGCTGGGTTCAGAACGTCGTGAGACAGTTCGGCCTCTATCCGGTGCAAGCGTTTGATATTTGAGGGGGGTCGCCACTAGTACGAGAGGACCGTGGTGAGCGAACCTCTAGTGTGCCAGTTGTCACATCAGTGGCAGTGCTGGGTAGCTACGTTCGTAACTGAGAAGCGCTGAAAGCATCTAAGCGCCAAACAGGCCCCAAGACTAGATATCGTTAAGATCCGTTGTAGACTACGACGTTGATAGGCGGCAAGTGTAAAGGCAGTAATGTTTGTCCACGCTTTGCGTGGGTACGAATGAATGCGAATATATGCTTGTTGGTCAACCTTATTCGCGTAAATTCGCGTGAAGTGGATTACTTTTGTTAGTGATTCTCAACATGCGAATAGAAACGAATATTGTAAAACTGATCAACTATTAGCATAAATTTGAATATACTTCGTAAGCTTAGCCGTACTAATAGATCGATTGACCCTTTCTTGTGCTTCGCACAAGATTACGAATATATGCGAATAGGCTATTTAGCTTAAAAATCATTCGTATGAATTCGCATGAAGAGGTTGACTAACTAGATCATTCTCAACATGCGAATGTATCCAAATATTGTAAATCAAAATTCAGTATTCGGATTAATTCGTAACCTCGCGCGGAGCGCGAGGCAATTCCATTCAGTTTCCGAAACGCAAAGTCAGATATTAGCGACTAGTGACTAGGGTCTAGTTAAAAATTCTAAACGCTAGACGCTAATTTACTAGACGCTTTTTTGTTGGGCTT
>Ga0208245_1000557_pt1 | contig 29723 bp, 38 predicted proteins | sample RifOxyC1_FD_184035 | JGI IMG/M metagenome (GOLD analysis project Ga0208245, IMG submission 184035) | Soil microbial communities from Rifle, Colorado - Rifle Oxygen_injection C1 (SPAdes) | ecosystem: Environmental > Terrestrial > Deep subsurface > Rock core/Sediment | place: Rifle, Colorado... | reverse complement strand
TAAATGGCAGATGTAGTTAAAGTAACACTGAAGGACAGAGTTCATCCGTTATATGATGAATACATAGATCGTTGGGAATTGTATTACGACGCTGTTAAAGGAAGTTCTAACTTCATCACCACAGACAATCTCAGCTCGCATAGGCTCGAAGATTCCACTGACTATGATGAAAGATTCGAAAGAGCATATTTTTTAAATTTCTGCGAGACCCTCCCCAAACTCTACAACTCACTCATCTATAAGGAACACATTGAACGACCTGGCAATGAAGATCTTGCTATCTTCAGAACTAACACTGACGGTCGTGGTAAGAACATAAATGATTTTGTTAAAAGGGGTGGCTTTCTCGCTTCCACGTTTGGAGCCGTCCACTGTATCGTAGATATTCCTTCTGCACCTAAAAAGAATATTTCAAAGTTTGAAGCTAAATCGTTTGGTCTTTATCCTTATGCTACTCTTTTCACTCCTATTCAGGTAAAAGACTGGTCTATGGATAAATTCGGTCGTCTCAGATGGATTGTGCTTGAGGAAAAGTATTATAATGATATTGACCCAACTGTAAAAAGGATTGAAGAGGTTCACTATAAACTCATTACTACCACTGAGTGGAGAGTAGAGGACGACAAGGGACAGCCTGTTACTTATGATGATGGTTCTCCTTCTAAGGGTAAGAATCCTTTAGGCATGGTTCCTATAGCCACGATGTATAATAATGATATAGATGATAATATGGTTGGGGAATCAATGTTGAAGGATATTGTTTATATCAATAGAGCTATCTTTAATTGGTGCTCTTGTATTGATGAACAGATTGAACGACAAACCTTTTCTCAGCTAGTTGTTCCAGATGATGGAACATTAGCTGAAGAGAAAGAGACATCTGGAGATCCGCTTTACAAAATCGGTACATCTTCCATTTATACATTCCCTCACGATTCTGGTCATCCACCTGCTTTTATTTCTCCAGATGTCCAAAATATTACAGCGGTCTGGAAATTGGTGATAGATCATGTTAAAGAGATTTTCAGGTTGTCTGGTTTGATGGGATCGTCTGATGATATGTATATTGGGAAGTCTGGTCGTGCTGCTCAGTTTGGATTTATCAGTGTGAATTCTTGTTTAGCTAGTAAAGCCGCTTCTTATCAGAAATTTGAAAATGATATTTCTAGACTAGCAATGATTCATTTAGGAAAGAATCCAGAGGAATTTAAAGAAGTAAAATATGCAGAGTCTTTTGATGTCGGTTCTCTAACTGAAGAAATTGATAATATATTCAAGGTGATGGAGTCTAATATTTCCGATACTTTAAATATCTATCTTAAAAAGACAATTTCGATGAAGATTGCACCTCTTGCTCCAGATGATCTGAAAGAGAAGATTGAGAAAGAAATTGAAGCACAAGGAGGTAAATTCGAATCACCAGAAACTATTAGGAATAGAGAAAAGGTTGAGAATACTAGTAAGGATAATAATGATGGTCCTAAAAACACAAGTGTGAAAGACACATTTATGACTAAGGACAAGGCTGACAGTGTTAAGTCCTCACACAGAATACCAGAGGATAAATAGCTGGATAGCTAAAAAATTAAATGGAGGAGTCCAAGAATGGAACTTAAAGAACAAGCAAAGTTGTTAGGTGTCGATGTAACTAAATTTGAAAATGATGATGATCTGAAAAAGGCTGTTGACGAAGCTGAGTCTAAAAAGAAAGAGTCTGAAAGTAAGAATAAGACTGAGCGAGAAGAGTATCTTGACAAGGAAATGAAAGCAGCCATTAAGAAACGAGACGAGGCTAAAGAGGAAGCTCGTTTGCTTAAGAAGAAGATTGATGATCTTGAGGAAGGACGAAAAGGACTTCCTACTACCGAAGAGCTAAAAGCTTTGAAAGAGGAACTTGTTGCTCTCAAGAATCACAAGGAAACCATTGACAAGGAAACAGAAGAGAAAGAGCTTGCAAAGAAAACTGAAATTGAACGACAGGAGATTCTTCATAAGAAAGAACTGGAATCAATTCAGAGATCAATCGAAGCTCAGATGAAAGATATCAACGATAAACTTGCTGAGAAAGATAAGATACTCTCAGCCAAAGAAGAGAAGATTAAAGCACTACGTTCTACAAGATTGGATGCTGATATATTGACATTTGCTTCTACTGGAGAGATGAAAGCAATTAATCCTAGACAAATCGTTAGGTTGCTGAAGGAAGACTTTGAATACGACGATAATCTAGATAAGTACTATTTCCCCGTCTATAATGATAAGGGAAAAATGGTTGATGAACTTACGGTAGAAGAAAAAGTAAAAGCTTTTCTCTCAGATAAAGAAAACGAAAACTTAGTAAAGTCCAATATTAATACAGATGGAATGAATACTAAGAAATCGGACGATACTAAGAATACGGGTAATTTTGGAGATTATGACCCAAATGATGAAAAGATAAAGAGAGCCGCTGAAGATCGTGGCTTATCTGTTAAGGATTGGATTGATATTTTAAAAATGAAAGACAGTAGGCTGTCTAAGAAAAAGTAAGGATGGTGAAATTTTATAATGGGAAAATTCATTAAATACGGATGGATGGAAGGCCCCGGTAAGGGCAAAGAAGTTCCTGTTGCTGCTTCTCAGTATTTCAACAGATTGGGTGGGCATTTTGTCTATATTAACTCTGCTGGTCATGCTGCTGAAGTGAATTCTACGTACTATGCTAACATTTTTGGTTGGGCTGACACCCAAAAAGATGCTTCTGGTAAGAGTTCGTGGAAGTCTAGCTCTACTGCTGCGGCTGATAAGGTATTTGTCATCACTGGTGTCGAGAATAAGTTCTGGATGCCAATTAGTAATGCTCACGCTAGTGCCAATGCTACGATTCTTGGTAAGAGTGCATTGATCCAGAATACTGGTGCTACTTATACTCTGATTCAGAAAGTTGGAACTGCGTACAATACGGCGGCTAGTGGAGTGCTTTTGATCCACGATTATGATGCAAGTGAAGATTTGGCATTGGTTTCGATTAACCCAAGTGGAGCTAATGCGTAATTAATTTAGTAATTTAAGGAAGGTGAAGAATAAATGGCTGGTGTAGCTTACTGCACCACTTCTGGGCAACCGGAAGTTAAAAACTGGGTGAATTGACTGGAAACCTAAATTTAAGGAACAAAAAATGGAATGTCAGATTTGTAAGAAAACTTTTAAAGCGGTAACAAACACTCATCTTATGAACAGTCATAATTTGACTCCCAAACAATATGAGAATATGTTTGGTTGTTCTACTGTTCCAGAAGGGTGGGTGTCTGGAGAGAAAAATCCGTTTTATGGTAAATCTCACAAAGATGGCATTTCAAAAGTAAAGTCTGAAGAGTATAGGGATGCAGCGTCAGAAAGAAGGAAAGGAAAATCAGCTTCTGAATTCTTAAAAAATATTTCTGTTGAAGAATTTAGAAAACATCAATCAGATGCTCATTCAGGTGAAAGAAATCCAATGTATGGTAAAATCTGGACTAGAGAAAGAAAAGAAAAACACTCAAGGTTGATCTCTAGAGAAGGAAACCCAAATTGGAGAGGTGGTATAACATCGTACCGATATAATATGAAAGTCTGGAATGATAATCTCAAAAATAAAGTGAGAGATCGAGACGGATTCAGATGTCAATTGTGTGGTATTCATCAGAATATCTCCAATAAAAAATTGGCAGTTCATCATATTGACTACGATAAATTCAATTACTCTTTTGACAATCTTATTTCGTTGTGTAACTCATGCCATCCAAAGGTGTCTTATAATAGAGAGAAGTATATGGCAGAGTTTAGAATCAAATTGTTCCTTAAACATGGCAATCAGCAGCGAAGCCTATCGAATGTAATAGAAAAAGTAGATAGGAACGTCCAGAGACTAGATCGTGAGGATATTACAACCAATAACCGATCCACGAGCGCCCGGCTCCTAGACAATTCTAGGATGATGATATAGTCCGACTCTTATCAGAAATGGTAAGGAGATTCCTTAAATAGAATCTCATAAGATGGTGAAAAAGATCTGAATTCACGGAAGCTATGAAGAAAGATGCTTACCGTTGGTATTTTGAGAATTATCCGGAAAAACCTCCTGTTTATCAGGATCTATTTGAGGTTGTTCCGTCCAATTCAGCGTATGATATGTTTACCTCTGCGGTTGGTCTTGGAGAGCTTCTGGAAAAACCAGAAGGCGAAGATCTTCAGGCTGATAGGCCGATTGAGTCTTATACGATTGTTTGCAAGAATAGAACCTTTGGGCGTCTTGTGAGGTTTACTTATGAGACGGTTCAGGATACACAGAAGGTTGCTAATCTGTTGCAAACGACTGTTGGCAAGTGGGCTAGTTCTGTGATTGAGACCAAAGAAAAATGGTACTCGAAATTTTTTAACTATGGTGCTATGTCGGCTGGTAATGATGTTTTCAATAACAGCATTGGTGGTGTTATCACCGATTCGTCTGGGAATTTGACCTATGATGGTAAGGCTTTTTTTGCCACGGATCATCCTGATAAGGTTGGTAATACCTATAGCAACTACGAGTCTGCCGATTCGTTGACTCCAGATAATTTGAAAGCTAATTATCTAGTTTTTACGTCTACGAATAACAGAAATGAGAGAGGTCAGATTATTGAGTGGTCTCCTGACACTCTGTTGGTGCCTCCGGCTCTTACGTTTACTGCAAGGGAGATTTTGAATACTACTCAAGTCCCTTTTAGTCAGGATAACACTCTTAATGTTTTGACGAGCATAGTCAGCCCTCTTGAATGGAGCTTTTTGACTGATGCTGATGGGTGGTTCTTGCTGAAGAGGAGATCAGGGCTTATGGCGACAGCTAGGGAAGATGTTATGCTCGATTTCTGGGCTGACGAGACTTCCAAGGACCTCTATGCCTCCATTATGCTCAGATATGGAGGTTGTGTCTCTAACTGGAGAGGAACTTTCGCTTGTAATATTGCGAGTTCGTAATCTTTAACATAAAAAAGTAAGGATCTGGCATTTTTTGTGCCAGATCCTTATCTTTTGGCACAAGTATTGCAGGTAATATATGTCAAAAACTCGGAGGAGTTGATATGACATTATCCAAACGCGGTGGAAGTAATAAACTAAGTTATGAATTTGTAAAAGAGTCTTTTGAAAACGAAGGATATACACTCTTATCAGATACCTATTCAAAAATCACAGAAAAATTACAATTTAAGTGTCCAAACGGACATGTACGTAGTATGTCTTTTTCTAGTTGGAAACTTGGAAATAGATGTAAACTTTGTTATGACTCTATTAGAGGAAATGAATTACGATTAGATTTTGATTTTGTAAAAAAAGAAATTGAAAGTAAGGGGTATAAACTTCTTTCAAATACTTATAAAAGTATTGATTCAAAACTAGATGTTGTTTGTAAAAATGGACATACATGGAATACTTCTTACAGATCTATAAAATCTGACAATACATGCATACATTGTTTAAATTCAGAAAAGAATATAAATAGAAAATATACACACGAAGAAGTAAAAAATATATTTGCTAGAGAAGGATATTTATTGTATTCTAATGAATATATAAATACTAATTCACTTCTTGATGTTTTGTGTCCAGAAGGACATTATTTTTCTATTACTCTAAGAGAATTTAATAGCGGAGGAAGATGCTCTGTTTGTTTTATGTTAAATAGAGGTAAAACAAGATTATTAGATTTTTCTGATGTTAAGAAGTATATAGAGAAAGAAAGATATAAACTAGCTAATGATAATTATACTAATTCAGCAACTCATCTTAACCTTGTTTGTCCCAACGGGCATAGTTGGAATGTAACTTTTAATAATTTTAAAAGTAATGGAGTTAGATGTCCAAAATGTCCATCTACTAGATCTTCTGGTGAGATAGAAATATATAAGTTTTTATCAGATTATTTTAATTCAAACGAGATTACATCTAATGATAAAAGTATTATAACTCCATTTGAGTTGGATATTGTAATTCATCCAAAAAATATAGCTATAGAATATTGTGGTGTATATTACCATTCTATAGAAAAAAAGAAGGATGAAAACTATCATTTAAATAAATTAAATCTTTGTAATAATAAAGGTATAAAATTAATCACCATATTCGAAGATGAGTGGGTATACAAGAAAGATATTGTTAAACAAACATTATTGTATATTTTAGGACTTTCTAATAATAAATCTGTCTTTGCCAGAAAGTGTGAAGTTAGGGAAATTGATTCTTCTGAAGCTAGAGAGTTTTGTATAAAAAATCATTTGCAGGGATATACAAATGCACTAATTAAACTTGGGTTATATCATAATAATACTTTAGTCTCAGTTATGACATTTAGTAAATCAAATATATCAAGAAACATTAAACCAAAGGAGAATGAATATGAACTTTCTAGATTCTGCTCAGACTTAAATTTGAATGTTGTTGGTGGTGCTTCTAAATTATTTTCTTACTTCCTTAAAACATATAACCCATCTTCTATTTATTCTTATTCTGATAAAAGATGGTTTAATGGCAATGTATATAAAAAGTTAGGATTTGACTTTGCACATTCTAGCCAACCATCATATTGGTATTGTGTCAGACAAAAGAGGTATCATAGATTTAACTTTAGAAAAAGTAATTTAGTTAATATGCCAAATTATGATGTTAATAAAACAGAACAAGAAATTATGAGTCTCGAAGGATATAGCCGAATATATGATTGTGGAACAGATAAATGGATTTTTACGAGGTAAACTACATGTATCTAAGACCTTCCTTGTCTTGTCTCAAAGGTCAATCTAATCTCACAGGAGTTGAAATTGGTGTGAACTGCGGTACAAACGCCGAATCTATGTTTATAAACCTTGATATTAAGAAGTTGTATTTGATTGATCCTTATTCTTTCTATTCTAATCAGCGTGGGTCTGGTTGTAATGTCACTGAAGAACAAAACGTAGAATGTAGAAAAGCGGCTCATGATCTACTTGCTCCTTACTCAGATAGGATTGAATGGATTGAAAAACCGTCTGATGTTGCAGTATTGGAACTTACGGAGTTAGAGTTTGATTTTGTATATGTAGATGGAAACCACATGCATCAATATGTTATGGCTGATGTATTCAACTACTTTCAACTTATAAAACCAGGAGGTATGATTGTCTGTCATGATTTTGAATCTCCAGAAGTCAATAAAGGTGTAATGTCGGTTTTGGCTCATTTTAGTATGAAGAATGGTAATCGGTATCATGTGCATGTAGAAGAAACTCTTGGTGGTCCTAGACCTGTATATGAAGCATGGTGGTTTAATCAGGTTGTAGTGTAGCAGTAACACCCCGGCTTTGGGGGTCGGAATCGGAGGAGCGTAACCTCCCAACCTGACCATTTCTTATAAAGGATAAAATATGGAAAATGTAATTGAAGTATCTGGAGACAAATTGTGTGTTTGGGCATTAAGCAAAGACGGAATATGGTTGAAACTAGTAGAGGTAGAAATAAACCAATCTATTTGGAAAACATTCAGAGTGCCATTGCTGGTAAAAATTGAGGAATAACAATGGAAACTGTAGTAGAAGCTCCTGGTAAAAGAATTTACATCTCAGCACTTGATAAAAACGGAAATTGGCTTTCACTACTTGAAATGAACGTCTCTCCAGATATAAATAAGTTCTACAGATTGCCTATTCTGATAAAGGTTGAATCGAAGGAGAAGTAGTATGGTTGTAGTAAACAGATATTGTACACAATGTGGTGGATACCACGAAAATACTTCTGCTGGTTGTCCTTATTATCAAAATGATGATAAATATGATACTGTAAAATTAGAGAGTACTTTGTGTCCGATGTGTAGAAAATTCCATCCACCACATGAAATGTGTAATTTTTATACTTCAGAACATACTTATGTTGTCTCAGTTCCATCAAAACAACCATTCAAGTGTCCAGTTTGTAATGGTACTGGTCTAGTATCCAGACCCCAAGAGATTGCTGGTGATATAGATAGTTGGACTTCTAATTCAACTAATCCTTACCCTTGTAAAGCGTGTGCTGGAACCGGCATTGTGTGGGGTCCAAATGACTAAAGATTGTTCAGTGCGTCGTAAATATAAATCTAAAAAGGATACAGTAGAAGTCTGTCAACTATATAACTTAGAAGCATATAAATGTCCTATCTGCAAACAATACCATATAACAGTTTCTAAACTCATAAAGGATCTAAAAAATGACAGATGAAGAAATTATCAAGTATGTAAAGTCTCTTTCTCCAGAGATGAAGTTGAATCGTGTAAACTTTACAAAATCCAAATGGTGTATTGAAAACATTAAAGTCGGTGATTTTATAATTGATGCTGGTGCTTGTAGAGGTTGGTATGCTACTATCTACAGTGATCTAGTAGGAAGTTCTGGTAGAGTATTTGCTTTTGAACCAGAATTGAGAAACTTTAATTATTTAGTTCAAACTATAAAAGGTAACAATGTTTTTCTCATAAATGCTGCCTTGTCTGATTTTGATGGCAATACTGTATTGTATACTAATGGTATTGAAGCTCATTCTATTTATCCAGGATATGGACATCCAGAAGAACAAACTGAAGTTGTAACTATAGATACATTCTGTGAAGAAGAGAAGATACCGAGGATAGATCATATTAAAACAGATGTGGAGGGTTGTGATTTTACAATGCTTCTTGGTGGTAGACATACCATAGAGAATTCTCCTAAAATGTCAGTTATGGGTGAATTTCACTGGACTAGGTTTAATATACCTAAAAGAGATGTATTTGACTTCTTCTCTACCAGAGATATGAAGATGTATGATGTACTCAATAATTTCATACCAATTACAGATTATGAAAGTATGAGTCCAGAAATGTTGGCAATGAAAGAATACACCGATACTAGTAAGTAGGTGATATAATTTGAAAGACAGTTATTTTAATGTAAGGGACAGCGAAGAGAATATAGCGACCTCGGAAATTCCTAATACAAGGCGTGATATGACCGCTATGCATGAATGGGAACCTGGGGATACATTATATGGTACTCATGCAAATGATAGTGTGTGGTTGAAAGGTTATAAGAGAGATATAGAAAGTAAATTAGGAAAAGAAGACGATGACTATAAGATACTACTTATAGACACATTGAAGCCAATTTTGCCGCAAATTGAAAAAATAACAGGAAAAAGGAAGAAGACTCGCAGATGAAACTTACATCCCTACTATTAATTATATTTTTCCTTTCAGCTTGTGCTGTCTCGAATCGACAACAGATAGGCGAGATCAAAACCTTTAACTATGATTCAAAGACTAAATTTGAGGATCAATTTAAAGAAGTATTAGAGTTTTGTCAACCACGATTACAAGGATTTGAAGCTAAGTCTACTCATCAGGCCAAGCTGTCATTTTATATGAAACTGTCTGGATTATTAGCAGGATCAGTATTTGCACCAGCATTGATAGCATATGGGTCTACTTCTACTATTGCTATGGCTACTACTGCTGCTTTAGCAGGATGGGCTGGAGCATCACCTTTTGCTGGTGAGGCTTTAGAGGCGTCTGGATTGTCAGGTGCAGGAATAGCTGAGACCAGGAATGGTATTATTGCTGATATTAAGGAATCACTTAAAAGAGCGGTAGATGGATCTCTACCAATAAAGGATCGTCGCAATGCACTGCTTGAAATTCAAGCAAGTTGCATTGCTTATGAAATTTCAGTTCCACATGTGAATTGGAATAATGAAAAATAAAGACGGAGGTCATTTGTTATGTCAGAAGGTACTTGTCGTATTTGTGAAAAATCATACACTAATCTTTTACAACATTTAAGATCTAAACACGGTATAAGTATGGAAGAGCACGATGCATTACAGCTAGAAAATTTGGATATCGAACCAGACACTACCATTAAAATGGAAGTGCAGGAAGAAACGCCGATTATGAGTGTGAAAGGAGAGCCGGTGGCTGAAACATCCATAACATTGCTCGAATATGTTTCGCAGCATGGTATGTCTAAAAAAGAATTAGACTTGGTAATTACGAATTACAAAAAGGGATTGCCCATTAGTGGTGTTATGGGTCTTGAGGTCAAGAAATCGAATGCTGCTAATGAGGCAAAATCTCTTTCCAGTCAGATGAAAGTACAAACTCATAGTCTGATGGTAGCTGAAGAGTTAAAAGACAAACACGGGTTCAAGGTAACTAATGTAAGGGGTCCACAAGGAAATACCCCTAAAACTTGGTTTCTTGAGAAGAAGTAACTAACGATTTTAGTTAGCATAAATATTAACCAACGAGGCTTATGTTAGCCTGACATAAGGTTTCTTTTCCAACCCACATTGGAAAGAAAGCTCTAACAAAGGAGATGATGTTCGTGGGAGACTCAAGGTATAGTTCTAATATTAAAGCGGGAGGATCTGCTGTCACTATCAGTGGGTTTAGTTCTGTAACTGCAACCAACATTACAGTGAGTGGTACTCTTACTGCTCCTATTGCTGCGACTACTTCTTATATTAAACTTGGAGATCATCAGTATATTCTTTTTGGTGGTCTAGCATATTTGGCTTCTATTGTTCCAGTGGCTACTGCCATCGATGCTAGTTGTCAGGGATCTTTGTATTTGAGTTCTGATGGTAAATTGGCTATTCTGGAATCAGATACAGCAGCCTCATTTATCCCGTTCTAAGGAGTGTGATTTTTAATGGGTGATAGTCGTTATACATCTAATATACTCGCTGGCGGGTCTGCTGTAACTATTAGTGGATTTAGTTCTTTATCAGCAACTAACATCACAGTTAGTGGCACTCTTACTAATCCAGCTCCAGCAGTAACGTCTTATATTAAACTAGGAAGTCATCAGTATATTCTATTTGGTTCTGCTGTTCTTGCAACAACTGCTGCAAAAACAGCTACCGCTGTAGATGCTAGTTGTCAGGGATCTCTGTATTTTAGTTCTGGTGGTAAGCTTTATATTATGTCTTCTGATACTGTAGCATCTAGTTTTCCATATTAACTAGGTATTGAATGATTGATTCAGAGTTCATGTCCAACACAAAGCAGGGCTGTACAAGTTGCAGCCCTGCTATTTCTATTTAAATAATTAGAGTTTTAAAATGGAAGATCGAAAACCTATTGGAAGAAAGAACTATGGTAGTATTCCACACCTTCCTGATAGTCGTATTGGTACAGGAGATCATAAATGCTCTAAAGGTCAAGCCAGAATTGCAACTGAGAAGTGTAGGGATAAAAATGATGAAGTAATAGTACAGGAAAAATTAGATGGTTCTAATGTTGGTATAGCCAGAGTAGAAGATTCTATCTTTCCTTTAACTAGAGCCGGATATATAGCCATTTCTTCTCCATATGAACAACACAAACACTTCCATAATTGGGTATATGAAAATACAGAAAGATTCCTAAATGTTTTGTCTGATGGTGAACGACTTGTAGGTGAGTGGTTGATGCAAGCTCACAGTACAAGATATAAACTCAGACATGAACCATTTGTAGCATTTGATATAATGATTAAAGATAAAAGAATGATTTATAGTGATTTTGTAGATCGTGTTGGTGGTAAATTTACAATGCCGGCATTGCTTCATAAAGGTTCAGCAATTAGTATTAAAGATGTAATGAGAATATTAGGTAAGTACGGATTTCATGGAGCATTAGATGAAGTAGAAGGTGCAGTTTGGAGAGTAGAAAGAGATTTGAAAACTGGTAGAGCTGTTGATTATTTAGTTAAGTATGTTAGACCAAACAAAGAAGACGGAATCTTCTTACCAGAAATAAGTAAGAAAGAGCCTGTTTGGAATTGGTATCCAAGTAAAAGAGGATAACTATATGACTGAAGAAGAGAAATTTTATATAGATGAGCCTGTTGTAGTTTCTTTTGCTATTGGTGAATTGGGGTGGTTGTGTCAATATACACAAGCTAGATGGAGATTTTTAAAAGAAGAAGTTCATAAAGATAAAAAATTTATAGTTATGATGAATAAAAACTTTCATTGTCTTGTTCAGGACTTTGTTAGTTTCACTATTGATTTACCTGAATGGTTCTATGATCTGAAATTAGAGCAAGATTGCTACGAAGCCCCACTTCCAGATTCTCCTCCTGGTTCACTCACACCGCCCGATGTATATAAAAGATTGATCGAGTATTTCAGAACATTTTACAATAAAGATAAAGCAACTGAGATTTGGATGCCTAGAGGTTATACTAAAATTTTAGATTATCTTCCTGCAAAATACTACAAGTATTCTACTACTAAAGATTATACAGTACCTAAAACTATCTGCGTGTTCCCACGCGGACGGGCAAGAGCTGCAAATAGGAATATACCAGCTCATGTGTGGGAAGAATTTGTGCTAAAATTATCTAAGAACGTGCATATTGTTCTTGGAGGGGTTCCTAGTGGTTCTTGTTTAGCTGATTTTGAACATCCAAACGTAACCAATTTGATTTCTTATAATGGTGAGGATAAACTAGATAAGATTATTTGGCATCTTAATAATTGTTTGTTATCAGTATCTAGTCAGTCTGGATTAACTCATATAAGTTTGTTAAGTGGATGTCCCACATACGGGATCGGTCCAGAGAAGGAGAGGCATTCTGTAAAAGAAAATAGATTTTCGACTCCGGTGTCGTGGAGATTTCTGACGGACTATAGGTGCATTGACGCTCAAACTATAATATCAGATGTTGAGTCTTTTTTAGAGGCTTTAGCAAATCATGATAAACAGGAATTCCAAATCACCCTTACTAATGACATTAATTCATTAAATAATTTGATAGGAACGAAATGTTAACTAAAGTATGTAGTAAGTGTAAAATTGAAAAAAGTATAGAAGATTTTACAAGAGATTCTTCTAAAAAAGACGGAAGATATTCTTCGTGTAAAAAATGTAAAAGGTTACAAGATATTGACTATTCAAATAGAAATATTGAAAATAGAAAAGAATATAATAAAGAATATCGTAAAAATAATATAAATAAACTAAAAGAACAAGAAAAAAAATATAGAGATTCTCATAAATTGGAAAGAAAAGAATATATAGAAGAAAATAGAGAAAAAATAAAAATTCAAACAAGAGAATATGATAAAGAATATAGAAAGAAAAATAAAGCAAGAATAAAAGAAAATAAAAAAATATATGATAATTCAATAGCAAAGTATGCTACATATTTTGAAAGATTAACTATAGTAGAATCTCCTATTTCAGATCCAAGTGGACAGTTAATGGTAAAATGTGCTCATTGTGAAAAATATTTTTATCCTACAAATTTACAGATAAGAAATAGAATTGAAGCTTTAAATGGAAAAGTACACGGAGAAAATAGACTTTATTGTTCAGATAATTGTAAACAATTATGCCCAATTTATGATCAAAATAAATACCCAAAAGGACAAAACCCTAATGAGAATTATAGAGACGCTGATGTTCAACGACAATGGCGTGAAATGGTATTAGAACGTGATGGACATAAATGTGTTAAATGTGGATCTACTGAGAATCTAATCGCTCATCATATTGAAGGAGTCAGATGGATTTCAATGGAAGCTGCTGATATTGATATGGGGGTTACATTGTGTAAAATATGTGAGCGTAAGGCACACTCAATAGAAGGATGTTCATATTATGACATGCAGTGTAAGTAAAAAATTATTACAAAAGATATGTCAGCACTTAACGAAATTATTTCCTCTCAGAAAGTGTGAGTTTTGTGGTTCTATATTTGTAACGTGGAATTGGTTTAGTTCTCTAGGAAAAATAAGAAAAGTAAAACTAGTAGATGTTGATAAACAATTTCCTTATGGAAGAAGTGTAGAAATTATACACGATTTAAAATGGAATCATGAATGCTGGATATGTAATAATGTTCAACACACTAACCACAAAGTAAGAAATGGTATTCCGTATAAACTTCTTTGTTATCTTTTTAGATGGAGTGAATAATGAATAACAAACCAATTGTAATACTTGTGGGAGTCTTTGACCGTGGCTCAACAAACGTGGCGCAAGCTAAGGCATTAGTGAAACTTGGCTGTGATGTTATACCAGTATCATATAGAAGTATTATACAACAAAATGGGCCTGAGTATTTTCATAGATACATTACAACTCTTGTTTATAATTATAAACCCTTTGTAGTAATATTTAGTAAGATAAATGGAGTACACCCACAAACAGTAGAAATATGTTCTAATCATGCACGGACGTGGTACTGGCTGATGGATTCAAATATCGTTTATAGAAAAATCAACGCACAAGAATACGTATCTCGTTGTCATTTTGCTAGTGCTACTGCTCCAGATGTTGTAGAATTATTTAAAGATATAAACCCTAACTCATTTCATATAACAGAAGGACTAGATACTGATTTTTTTAAACCAGTAGAACCTGTAGAAGAATTGAAATGTGACATTAGTTTTATAGGTACACAAACTCCAGAACGAGACGAGTATTACAAGGCTCTGAAAGAAGCTGGATTTAATGTTAGATTTTATGGTCCTCAATATTCTGGTCAGAATGTAGTAGATGAAGATTTTGCTAAGGTATGTTCTAGTTCAAAATTTGCTCTTAGTTTAAACACATACAATAATATAAAAAATTACTATTCTGATCGAATCATTAGACTTCTTGGGTGTGGTGTTTGTACATTTCATCTCGATACTACTGGTACTATTGACCAATACTTCAAAAATGGAAAGGAGATTGTTTATTTTACCGATTCTATAGATCTAATCACTAAACTCAAATCTATTTCAGACGAAACTGTAGCTAAGATTGCATTGAAAGGTAGAGATAAGGTACTTAGCAGCTATCTTTGGGAACACCAACTTATTAAACTCTTAAGAGTAGTGGAGAATGCAAATGCTGTACTTCAACAGACCTCCCACGTTCAAGAATAAAGAAGGATTACTTTTTGAGATACAAGACATAATCAATAGTAGATGGGTTGTAAATGGATCTTATACCAGAAAATTAGAAGAACATTTTAAAGAAAAATTTAATGTAAAGTATGTTTTAGCTTGTTGTAATTGTACAAATGGCCTGATTATTGCAGTAAAGGCACTTAATCTTCCATTAAACGCAATTGTGACCATTCCTTCGTTTACTTGGGGTAGTACTGAATATGCAGCTCTTTGTTCTACAAATATGGTTGAGTATGTAGATATTGATAAAAATACATGGATGATTGATGGAAAGAAAGTAAATAATCATTATTCATATTGTGATGCTGTTATTGCTGTTGATGTGTTTGGTAATATGTGTAATATGAATGGATTAGATCCAAGTTTACCACTTATAATTGATGCAGCTCACGGTTATGGGTTATCAAAATTAGGACAAAGGGGAAGCATTGAAGTTGTTTCGTTTGCACATACGAAGGTAGTAACGGGGTTTCAGGGAGGGGCAATCATAACCAATAATGAAATTTACTATAATAGAATGAAATCACTAGTTGAACTTTCTGCTAAAATGACAGAGATAAATGCTCTTATAGCTTTATATTCTATTTCAGAATATGAAGAGAAGATTAAAACGAATGAAAGAATTATAGATGCATACAGATCGTTGATTAAAATTCCATTCAATGAGCAAGTAATACCGGAGGAAACAAATCATAGTGTATATGCTGTATTGTTTGAAAATAAAAAAGTAAGAGATAAGGTGGCAGAGAATTTTAGGAAGAATGATATTGAAGTTAAAATTTATTATACTCCTTTAAGTGAAACAAAGAACACTAGTTGGGTTTATAATAGGATTTTGGCTTTGCCTACGTATGCTGATATGGAAAAGGATGTGGATTTTATTTGCAAACAGATGAATTCAATCTAGAAAGGGAAAACATGAAGATAGTCTTGATCTCACCAAAATTTCCAAACATATGGGAACCTCTTGGTCTTGCGAGTATTTCTTCCTATTGTAGATGGAATGTTCCTAATGTAGATATTGAGTTTTATGATGAAAGCTTTGATGATATAAATCAAATCATATTAGCAGGAGCTAATGCTGATTATGTAGGTATATCTGCTACTACAACTACTTATAGACAGGTTCTTAATATAATTAAACAGATTAAACAGATTAACAGCAATGTACGAGTAATCCTCGGTGGTTGGCACGCAACAACTTCTCCTAGAACAATATTAGACTCAGATATTACTTTTCAGAATTCCAAAAATACTCTAATTGATTATGTGGTAGTTGGAGAAGGAGAGAAAGCATTTGTAGATATTATAAATGGTATGCACAAACCAGGAATGGTATTGGGTACAAAAATGGAGTTTAAGGATCTACTTTGGCCCGACAGAACAATAATCAAACAGGAAAGATTACTAGATCTGTGTGAAAGTATGTGTGGCATTAGAATTGCTTCTTTCCAGAGTAGAAGAGGGTGTCCAATGAGATGCTCTTTCTGTGGGGAGAAGGCAATGTCAGGCAGTACTAATACAAATGAACCTGCCGTTAGAGTAAGAAATGCAAAAGATGTATTAGATGAAATAGAGTATGTAAATAATAAATATCATATAGACAAATTTAAATTTGTCGATCCTACGTGGTCTGCGCCAAATTCCGCTGCTATAGAATTCTGCGAAGAGAAGATAAGAAGAGGAAATAAGATACCTTGGTCTGGTATGGTACACGCCGCTTTTATTAATAAAAGTCTAATGCAACTGATGAAGGAATCAAGTTGTGACCAAATAGATGTTGGAGTAGAAAGTGGCAGTCAGTCGATACTAAACAAAGTAAGTAAAGGTATTACAATTGATAGAATTAAAAATGTGTTCAGATGGGCCAAAGAAGTTGGATTGAAAAGAAGAGCATTTACTATTATTGGTTTTCCAGAAGAAACTCCTAATGATATAGAATTAACAAAACAATTAATAAGAGATATACAACCTGATGTTTTGGGTACGACCGTTCTTACCCCATTCCCCGGAACAAGTTACTACAATCACAGCACAATGAAAGATGTTGATTTCTCAGAATGTGATGAATATTCATGTTCATTCTGGAGTACTAAATATTTTTCTAATCAGGATTTAGTTAGAATACAAAAAGAGATATATGAAGAATTTAAAGATATAGCTGTTGCACACTTCAAAGAAACTTGTGAGAAAAAATAATGAAAATATGTAGTAAATGTAAACAATTATTAAGTTTAGATAATTTTGTATATTCAAAAATTACAAAAGATCGTAAGCAATCTTGGTGTAAAAATTGTAAAAATAAGTTAAAAAAAGAATGGTATAATAAATTAGTAAAAAGTAAGCACAAAGAAAAACGAATTCCAAAGATAATTCTTTTAGAAGGAAAAACTTTTGGTAACTTAATAGTATTATCAGAATATATAAGATGCCATTCTGGAAATAGAGTTAGAACGAAGTGGTTGTGTAAATGCAATAGGTGTAATAATTTAAAATATATTAGAAGTGATAGTCTAATGAGTGGAAAAACAACTGATTGTGGGTGTATTGGCAAAGAAAGTACAAGTAAAAGATTTAGAAAAAGATATGGAGAATCAGCAAGAAACAAATTATATGCTTCATATGCTTCAGGAGCTAGAAACCGTAATTATGAATTTTCTTTATCTAAAGAAGAATTTTTTAAATTAACACAAATGAATTGTTATTATTGTAATTCATCTCCTATTAATATAAGTAAAAATACATGTTATAATGGAGATTATATTTATAATGGGGTAGATAGAATTGATAATACTAAAGGATATGTATATAATAATTGTGTTTCATGTTGTAAAAAATGCAATAGAGCAAAAGACACTATGACTGTATTAGAATTTCATGAATGGATTACTAAAGTATATAATAATTTAAAAATAGAATAGAGGTTATGTATGAATAATTTAGCTATTGTTACTAGGGCAGATAGCAGAATAAATGAGATGTCTAAGCTTACACATCCATTATTAAAGAAGTATGCAAGTAAGTGTAATGCAGATTTTATTATATTATCTGAAAATATTAAAGGTTTGCATCCTCATTGGAGAATTTTTAATTGTCAAAAACTACTCGACAACTATGATCGTATATTAATGATTGACACTGATGCTTTAGTATTACCAACATGCCCGAATATTTTCAATATAGTTGAATTTTCTAGCATAGGAACTGTTCTGGAGGACAAAGGTAGCAGGAAAGAGATTCGTAGACAGCGTATTAAAATGATACAGAACAAACTTGGTGATGTTGGCTGGACTGAAGGCTATATCAATACAGGGGTATTTGTCTTTTCGAAAGAGCACAGAAGAATACTTGAGTATAAAGTAGAAGATCTTCCAGTTGGTGATGAGACTGGTGTCGATGATGCTTATATAGGATATCAAATTCACAAGCATGGATTTAAAGTATTTGAACTACCATTTAAATTCAACCATATGAGTATGTTCAGTGAAGACGGAACATCCAGATGGGATTCTTATATTATTCATGCTGCTGGTATGGGGTTCTTTCCTCTTATAAAGAGAACAGAATTGATAAAACAAGATATTATACTATTGAGGAAATATTATGGTATCTAAGAATTTCAAGATTTGGGGTTTTTCATACTCTCCTCTTGGTGATCTCATTATGGGTCTTCCTTGCCTTTCCTATTTTGAGAAGTTATATCCAGACAGTTATAAGATTTGGTGTATTAAAAAGAAATGTGCTTTTGCGGCCCCTATCTTTCTTAACCACTATCTGATTGACAGAATCAAGATTACAGATAATTGGAAATCTATTGGTGATATTGATAAACAGATAATGTCACAGTGTGACATAATAATCAAAGAAGAAGGCTGGAAGCATTCAGACCAATACTGGTATAACTACAAATCTTGTGTAGAAGAAACAGCATATATAGTTGGGATCTATAATATTAAAGATGTTCTCACCAGTCAGGAAATGCAACCAAAATTAGTAAAATGGTTTGATGTGGGAGCTAACGATCTACCAGATACTTGGAGTAAACAATATATACCAAATTTATCTGCATATAGCATTGCTATCTGGCCTTTCTCCACAGGCTTTAGAGACAGCCCAGGTTTGAGATCACCTACTACATTATGGTGGAGTAATTTTATAGATAAAGTAAAAGTAAAGGTTTATCACTATGGTATTAACTCAGAGCCTATACTTTCTTCAAATTCAAACTATATTCGTATGACTCATTATTCATATTTTGACCAGCTTAAATCATCACTTGCATCTAATGTTACAATTGGTCCTGATTCTGGATCTCTTTGGGTAAATGGTGCTTATTCTCATCCGGCTATTCATTTAATAGCCAATTGGCTCCCACATCACAAAGACAATATATTAGCACTAAATCCTATTAATCCAAATGCTAAAGTTGTATTTGCTGAAAAGAGAGTAGATAATATTTCAATTGAATCAGTAATCAAAGCTGTGGAGGATTTTATAGAATGAGATTCTTAGTAACCGGCTCAACTGGGTTTGTAGGACCACACCTCATGAATCTTTTAATTAATGAAGGTCATGAAGTTTTTGGTATGTTTAGAAATCAGTATGAAGATACAATTGATGTATTAAAAGAAAACTACAAATATGTAAGATGGGTGAAAGGAGATATTACTGATTACGAGTCATTGAAAAGTATATTAAGAAAACACAAATATGAAGGGTGTTTTCATCTTGCCAGCATGACTCATCCAGCTACATCATTTAACCAGCCAGTCATGACATTTCAACAAAATGCAGTTGGTACGATAAATTTAGTAGAAGCAATCATAAACTACAATCCATTTTGTGTATTGCATAATTGCAGTACTTCTGAAGTCTATGGAGTTACTAAAACTAAAGTAACAGAATTTCATCCTAGAAACCCTAACAATCCCTACTCTGTGTCGAAACATTCAGCAGAATTATATGTAACTGAACAGGCCAAAGAAGGAAAGCTAATGGCATACTCTTCCAGGGCATTCTCTCACACAGGTCCACGTAGAAGTCCAAAATACAGTATTGCTTCAGATGCTGTACAGATTGCCAAGATTATATTGGAGAAACAAGAAAACGAAATCAGAATTGGGAATATGTCTGCAATTAGAAATGTAGCAGATGTACGAGATATAGTCGATGTTTATTATCAGTTAATGACGAAAGCTGTAAATCAAGAAATACCGAATGGTGAAATATATAATGTGTGTGGAAACGAATTACATACTATTATGTATTATCTTGAGATAATGTTGGGGATAGCAAACATTGATCCTAAACTTACAGTAGATCCATCTCTATACCGTAAGGTAGAGATCCAGATGCAAGATCCGGATAGTACGAAAGTAAGAAGACTGCTTGGTTGGGAACCAAAGATACCTTTAAAACAAACACTGACTGATTTGCTTAATTATTGGTTGGAGAAAGTAAATAATGAGATGTAAAGTGTGTAATAAAAAATTTCATTGGTGTACTAGTTGTGGATATGATACTGACTTACATCCACTTTCAGAAGGATATTGTTCTTGGAATTGTTTAAGAAAAGATAATGGACCTGAAATGCCAGAAGACGACGAGGAAGACAATGGATAATCTAAATATAGACCATCATAAATTAATGTACCATCCAGAACTAGTGGCAAAATGGTTGAATGGTATGGATACTTATCCAATTATGTTAGAGGTTGGACTTACAGACAACTGCCAACATAATTGTAGTTTTTGTTTAGATGGAAACACATTAATAACTATGTCAGATTTTTCAGAGAAAAAAATCAAAAATGTAAGACTCGATGATATGATACTAGGATTTGATGAAATTAGTCCAAAAACAGGAAGAGATAAAAAAGTCTATCCTTCTAAAGTATTAAATATATTTAGTAGAAAAGAAAATGTTATAAAAATAACATTTAATGATAATACTCATTTATTAGTTACAAAAAATCATAAAATTTTGGCAAATAGAGGACATAATAAGCATTCTTGGAGAAATGCTGGAAAATACAAAATAGGTCAAGATGTTGAAGATTTATATAAAAAAGGTTATATAGTGGGTATGTTTCTTGGAGATGGATATATTTCATCTTCAGAAAAAAATAAACACGGTAATAAAAAAAGATTTAGATTAGCTTTAACAGACATAGAACCTTTAAACAGAATAGCAAATTACTTTGAATATTTTCATATAGATTTTTATTGGGGTGTATTTGATATACACTTAAATGGAAATAAAAAACCAGCAATATATGGATCTAAATACAATGCTTATGATAATTTGGTAGATTTAATAGTAGATACTTTTAATAGTAATAATTATGATTACTATAGGGGATTTTTAGCAGGAATCTATGATGCAGAAGGACATATTGATAAAAAATCAAGAACAATAAGAATCAGTAATACTAATAAATTTATTATTGATGAAATTTGTAGATGTCTGGATGGTATTAATATACCATACATAATAGAATTTAATAAAAGAAAAACAAATATTAAAGATGTGTATAATGTAAGAATTCTAGCTAAAAAACAATTTTATAATCTAGGATTTATAGATATTATAGATCCAGCTATTATTAGAAAAGGAATAACAAATTTTCACAATATTAGAATGAGAACTACTAAAGTAATAACAAATATAGAAGAAATTAAAGACAAAATAAACCTATATCGCAAATAATACTTATGTACATAATTGCTCATTAAACTGGATTACTCATTCAAAGAATTATTTAGAAACAGACGTTCTTTGTAATAGAATATTTGAGATGACAGTTTTAGGATTGAAATCTGTATACGCTGCCGGTGAGGGCGAACCACTTTTGCATCCAGATGTAGAATATATTATAAAATACTGTCATGCATTAAAATTAAGAACATCTCTTGCTACTAATGGTCAACTTTTAGATGAACATACTTCAGCAGAAATTCTTCCCTGTCTTTCTTGGATACGAATAAGTCTAGATGCTGCAAAAGATGAAACTCATAGTAAGATTCATGGTGTGTCTAAAAAATGCTTTCCATTGATTGTAGACAATATAGCAAAAGCTGTTGGTATTAAGAAAAGAAACAATCTGGATGTAAATATTGGAATTCAGGCATTGCTTCTTTCAGAAAATATTAATGAGATAGAAGATATAGTTATATTAGCCAAAATGCTTGAGGTGGACAATTTACAAATTAAACCAGCACACAATCATCCTAAAAGTAAGTTTAATCCTAATATATATAAATTTTCTTATGAGGGATTACAAGAAGAATTAAAGAAGTACAATAGTGATAAATTTAAAGTAATAGTAAGATCTAAAACAATGGAGGAATTATCAGAAGCTAGATGTTATAGTGATTGTTATGGTCCTGATTTCTATGCTCTTTTATCAGCTAAAGGTGATTTTGTACCGTGCAATATTTATTACAATAAGGAAGAATTTATATTTGGCAATATCTATGAAGAAGGATTTATTGAGATTTGGGACTCTCCAAGAAGAAAAGAAATAATGAAAAAAGTAGCAGAGATGGAACATAAACAGTGCGGAATATATAAGTGTAGGCAACATATGTTAAATGAATATCTCTGGAGAATCAAAAATCCAGAACTTAACGATGTTTTCATCTAAGAGGAATTATGATACCAAAAATTGATAAGTCTGACCTAAAAATTACTGGTAAGTGTCCATTCCAAGGATCTGGGTGGACAAATCTCTATTATGCTATGTATAATGGCGAGGAAGTGATTGTCAAGGAACAAATCAAAGAACTAGATAGATTTGATAGAGAGTTAGAAGTTCTATCAAATAATATTGACGGTGTTGTCAAACTTTTGGCATATGGGGATAAGTTTTTAGTTTTAGAAAAGTTGTATAATATATTAGCATATCAAGCTCCAGCTAAATCTTTCTTGCAGAAAATAGCAACTAACTCTCTTCAAACTCTTAGAAAGTTATATCTCCTGAATTATAGTTGGATTGCTAAACCTAGTCATTTATTGATAGATGCTTTAGGAGATGTTAAGTTAGTAGACTTCAATGATGATGTATACAAAAAGATACCATTCTTTAGTCATACTGAAGGTATAATTACATTTGGAATGTGTAATAATTATGGAGTTTATTTAGGTAAAGATGTAACTCCTTATTCTGGTTATTTTGCAACAATAGATTACTATTGTAGAAAACTAAATATAAGTTTTGAAGATATTATTCAATATCCTTTACGTCAAATGGTAGAAAAAGAATACCAATTTATTCAGAATGTACACCAACCAATATTCTTTCCACCATTCAATGAATATCTTAGAAGAGAGTCTGAAGAAGATGACCCAAACTTTGGTAAATTGGTAAAACCAAATAGACTTTGTACTGATAGAATTAGATTGATTAAATCTGCATTACCAGATAGTGTTAGAGGTTGGTCATATCTTGATATTGGAAGCAATGTTGGATGGTTTGTGTTCGCAACAGAATTTCTAGGTATGGAATCTACTGGAATTGAAATTGGAAAGAGATTGGTAGATTTTTCACAAATGATAGCAGAGATGAATACGTCATCTGCTAAATTTATCAATAAAGATGCTACTCCAAGATATGTGGCTCAAATGCCAAATTATGATGTTATTTCTCTTCTCAGCATACTTCATTTGTTAGTTCCAAGTAAAGGAAAAGAATATGCTATTTCTTTATTAAGAGAGATTTGTAATAAAGTAAACAAAGTATTCTTCTTTGAAATTCCAATTTGGTCTTATCAGTCATTTGGAGTAACATCGGTAGAAACACTAAGCATGTTTCTTCAGAAACTTGGTAATTTTTCTAAGGTGCAGGTTGTTGGTATGTCTGATGCCAAACGTCCTTTTATAGCCTGTTATAAGTAGGAGTAACTAATGCCTTACATCTACTCTTGTCGTAATAAAGATAATTTATATCAATTTGAACATGGTGCTTTAGAATTTGAAGAGATTAAAAATTGGAGAGAAACTACTTTAGAAGCATTTAAATGCCCTGTTTTATTTACTAATGGTTGTTATGATATATTACATCCTGGTCACATTAAAACATTCAATACAATGAAACGTAAGTATCCACTATCATTTCTCATTGTAGGACTAAATTCGGACAAATCAGTTAAGAAATTAAAAGGAAATCATAGACCAATTAATGGTGAAGCAATAAGAGATTTTAATTTAATGTCATTGGCAGCAGTTGATGTTGTTTTTATATTTGACTCTGAAGAAGAATTAGAATTATTGATACAGGCTATTAGACCTACAATTCTATTTAAGGGAGGAGATTATTCAAAGAAGGCTATTACTGGTGCTGAGTGCATTAAAAAGAACGGTGGACAGGTAATGATTTTAGATAGAGATCCTAAATTTTCAACTTCAGATTTAGTTACTAAAATTGGGCATACTTACTTAAAAGAACAATTTGGTGAAAATGTTTTATTAGTGAAAGGAGAGTAAATGAGAAATCTCATTCTATCTTGGAATAGCTATAGTTGGATCAAGTATTGTTCTGGTCTTATCATGCGTAACCCACAAGACTTTCAGGTAATTATAATCTGTAATGATAATAACCTGCCAATAGCAAAACTTCCACAACTTTGTCAAGAAGCGCGGTATATGCAAAGATCTTTTGATTTAGCTAAAGCCGGAAAGGAACTCGGTATAAAGAAGTTAGCTAATCTGAGATACAATGATGGTAAGATTGATTTAAATAGGCTTGTTGTTCAATTAAGTTTGATTATACAGACTAGTGGGATCAGTACTCTTTACTATCAGTACAATAGATTACTAGATAGTATTGTCAAGCCGATTATGTCTATTGAGAAGTATGCTTTTGGTGGATGTTTAGAACCTAAGATTCATATAGAATTAACAATGCAAGAATACCAACGGAAGTTGGGAATAATTAATAATTTGGTTGGGTTGTATGAAGACGATAATCTAATTCCAGTTGTGGAGATGTTTACATAAGGCAAGGAATGTGTATTGGCAACAATTACAGCAAATCTTAGTGCAATATTAATTCATCCGTCTTCTTATGTTATCAGTACAGAGAATGGTATATATACATATAATGTATGGATAGGGGAGTCTGGAAAAAATGCTGTAACTGTAACTGGTGAAAATAACACTTTTTATAATTGTATAGGTATATCCCCAACTGGTGAAGGATTTGTAAATCATTCATCCACTACCATTGCTAAAAACAATATATTTAAAGGAGTAACTGCCGATGCTTCTTCTACAGAAGATATTTCTGCTAACACATCATATAATTGTTTTCCTTCCGGTTCTACACCAGCAAATTTTGGTTCTACTGGAAATGTAATATCTGCCCCTCTTTGGGTAGACGAAGAAGGAGAGGATTTTACTCTTGATACTGGATCTCCTTGTGCTAGAACAGGAACAAATGTAAATTTGGACTATGATTATTATTTAAGAAGAGTAAATCCAGATTACCCGTCTATAGGAATAGCAGAGTGGATAGTAACTGAAACAAAAACTTTTGGATTTGATTCCTATTTAAAGAAACTTAATATAATTTATAATCTAAATTTAGACTCTTATTTAAAAAGATTAAATATAACTAATACTTTAGATTTAGATTCTTATTTAAAAAGATTAAATATAACTAATACTTTAGATTTAGATTCTTATTTAAAAAGATTAAATACAATAGAAATAACTAATCTAGATGCTAGATTAATAACAGTACATACTATATCTTCTTTTTTAGATTCTTATTTAAAAAATACTAATATAGTAGAATCAATATACATAGATGCACTATTAATACCAACAGCTACTTATACTATTAATTCAAATAATGGAACCTATACATATGATTTATGGGTTGCAAATGGAAATGAAGCTGCATTATTAGTAACTGGTGAAAATAATACTTTTTACAACTGCATCGGCATTTCTAATAATAATGTCGCATTTATAAATTTCTCTACCACAACAGTTGCTAAAAATAATATATTTAAAGGAGTAACTATTGATGCTTTATCTTTTGAAGATATTTCAGCAAATACATCACATAATTGTTTTCCAGCAGGCTCTACTCCAATAAATTTTAGTTCTACTGGAAATATATTAAGTGATCCACTTTGGGTAGATGAAGAAGGAGAAGATTTTCGTTTAACTGATAATTCACCTTGTATTTGGACAGGTACAGATTTAAATCTAGAATTAGATTTTTATTCTAGATCCGTGCACTCAACTACACCATCTATAGGAATATCAGAGTGGATTATTACACAAATAGAAATAGATGCATTAATTAAAAAATTAAATATTGTTAATAGTGTCTCTATAGACTCTAGAATAAAAAAGTTAGGAAATATTTCAGAGTTTTTTATAGATTCCTACTTGCAGAGTTTGTCTATAACAAAAAGTGCTTTTCTAAATGCAGCAATTAGAATACTAGGAATAAATTTTGTATCTACTGATGCACTTATAAAAGGACTAAACCAACTTACTAGTATTGAATTGGATGCATATATAAAACAACTTTCTGCAACATTAAATGTAAATTTAAATTCTCGTTTAGTACGAGAATATTTTTTAACATTAACATTAGATTCTTATATTAAGAAATTAGGAGAAACATCAGATCTAGATTTGGATGCCTATATACAAAATTTAGAAGTTACTATTACTTTTGAATTTGATTCATATTTAAAATCCTTAAACAACATAATTACTGTAAATTTGAATTCTATACTTTCACAAAAACCTTCTATGATAAAATTTAGACATCAGATTATAGATAGAATCTTTTCAGGAAAGAATAGAATTAGGGTATTTTCAAGCAAAAGCCGACAATAATAAGTAAGGAGTGATATAAAATGGCAGCTACTATTAAACTTTATGAACTTAGTGCCAGTACTGCTGGTACTGATAAAACCAGTTCAACATTACGATTTAAACTAGCAGATAATACTACTATAGATAGTCAAAATCCAATAACTATTCCTTCTAGTGGTGCAGCAGTTACTAGAAGCTTTACCAAACAAATTAGATTCTATTGTGCTACTGCACCTAGTGTGTATATAGATAATCTTCGTGCTTATAGTGATGGAACTAACAGTTTTGGTACTGGAATTACATTAGTAGGAAGTAATCTTGGTGCTACCTACCATGTTAATTCAACAGCAGCAGTGACTAATGCAACTAGTGTATTTCTCAAAACAAGTGTATCTCCATGGGATTTGGATGCAGTTCATACAGCCTCAGTTACTGCAACTGGATTTTTTGGTGATGTGCTAAAATTACAGATGGTGGTAGCTAGTAATGCTGGTGCGGGTGCGCTCGTCTCGGAGAGCATCAGTTTAGTTTATGATGAGATCTAAATTTAATAATGAATTCAATAAGATATACTTACAAATGGGAAGTAGAATTAGAAGATTCTACTATTATTTCAGACGGAAGAATAGAAGATCCAGAAAAAGTTATTAGGATCTCGTACATACCAACTATAACAATATATCCCAGACATGATATAATGTTTGGTGATGTTAGGTTTATAAAAAGATTTACTAGATCTTTTATGGGACTAAATGGGCCTTTGAAAGAATACTTACATTGTGTAATTACATCACAGTTTAGACTTTATTTGTTTTCGTCTAGTGGAAGAACTTTGATTACACAAGCAGACTATGATCTATACTTATAGAGGTGGCTCTGAATGAAATATAATCAAGCAGGAGAATGGATTCATAAGATAGATGAAGAGGCTCTATCTATAACATATTCCTTTGATGATATGATGGATGAATCTGATTCTCTAACAGCAGTCACTATAACTGTTATAGATCAAGATGCTTCTGATTTAACATCTTCAATGATTAGTAATGAAGTTGTAAATGCCACATATTGTACTTTCACAGTAAGTGGTGGGATTGCTGATACGACCTATGAAGTGCGTATAAAGGGATCAACTGCTGGTAGTGAAGAAATATTTACATCATATTTAAATTGTGAAGTATTTGGCAGTACAATATTAAATTATAAGGTAGCAGATAGTGGACAGAATAGTTATGTGAGTTTGGCATACGCCAATCGCTACATACGTAATAAGTATGGATCTACACCAACTTGGGATAATTTGACAACTGAAGGAAAAAAACGTGCTCTAGTTGAGGGTGCTAGAGATTTAGAAATTTTCAATTACACTGGTAATAAATATTTTGATAGACAAGGATTGTCTTTTCCTCGCAACGACCAAACGGTTATTTCTGGAAATCCGGCTACACCAATAACTACAACTTCTTTTAAACATACTAGTGCATACTCAACATCATACATGAGCCTGCCAAACAACCGATGGAAAGACGGTTGTGTTCATATTAAAACAGGAACACCTGTAAGAGAAACTAGAGCCATTAATACATCTTTAGCGTCTGACGGTACAATAACAGTAGCATCTGCTTTTACAGCAACTCCAACAGAAAATACTACAGTATTAATTTTTGCACCATTGGATAAAAATATAGGTTATGCTCAGATAGAACAAACACTACACATTTTAAGAAGTATTGGTGACGAAAGCTTTTATTCAATGAAATCTGCTGGTGTGTCAAAGTATTCTATAGGAGATGTTGATGTAACATTTGGAAAAGGAACTGTAGATGGAATATCATTGGCACCTGATAGCAAAAAGCTGTTAAGTAGGTGGATGAGACGTAACTTGCGTGTGGGTCGCGGTTGATAGGAGAAAATTATGCCAGGAAAAGTTCGAAAAGGACAAACATTAAGTGATTATCTAAGTAAGTGAATTCCTGAGATGAGCGGAGAAGGCAGGTCTGCCTCAAAAGCTAAGTCTATATGTACAGCAGCTTTTTATTCTCAAAAAGAAGCTAAAGAGAAAAAAGGAAAGAAGAAATAATGTCTCTAATCTCTCACGTACTACATCATACAATAGATAGTATAACATCAGTATCTATAGATGTTTTCAATACTAGAACCACCACTACTATTTATACTGACGTACCGTGTAGATGGGAAAAAAAGACTAATGTATTAACTAATCGTGATGCGGTTATGCAGATAGCTACAGTTGAAGTGTGGCTTCTTCCAGAATACTCTGATATTGGATATGACCATGAATTTGTTAAAGACAATGAAGTATACAAAGTTGTAGGTCTTGATGAACGATACAACCTAAGTGGTGTTTTAGATCACATTAAGGTATATTTAGCCTAATGGCAGATGTAACTACTAGCATAGGTAAAGGTGTAAAACTCACTGGTATTAAGGAAGTACTAAGTAATCTAGATGCTATTAATGTCTTAATTAAAATGAAACTTGCTAGAGCTTTGGCATTAGGAATTTGTGATGTTTTATCGGTATCTCAGCCAGCAGTACCAATTGATACTGGAGAATTAAGAGAGAGTGGATTAGCTAGAATAAAGTTAGGACATAGATCCTATGATGTAGGAACTGGAAATGCAGATGGAAGTATATCTGTAGCTATTGGTAATATTACTAAGAGTACTTTAGAACATGTTCGCACAATGCAAGGTGAAGTATCTTATTACAGAACGGACGGTGCAATGGATGTAGCAGTTTTTACTCATGAAGATTTAAATCCTCATGGTGGGCCACACCCCGCTGCTAGAATGCCAGGAACCGGACCTAAGTATCTACAAAATGCTTGGAGTGCTAGAAGTCAAGCAGTAGAAGACACAATTGCAGATGTATTAAATAATAGAGCAATAAGTACAGACATACTTGGATTACAAAAGATTACTCAGAAAGGTAGAG
>Ga0208245_1000552_pt1 | contig 29807 bp, 30 predicted proteins | sample RifOxyC1_FD_184035 | JGI IMG/M metagenome (GOLD analysis project Ga0208245, IMG submission 184035) | Soil microbial communities from Rifle, Colorado - Rifle Oxygen_injection C1 (SPAdes) | ecosystem: Environmental > Terrestrial > Deep subsurface > Rock core/Sediment | place: Rifle, Colorado... | reverse complement strand
ACTTTTTATTTTGCGGTGATTTTCTGGCTTTTCATGACTTTGCTTTTAAGAGAGGGGCTTAGGGGGCTTAAGAGCGTTGAAGCATTCGGAACTTTGGCAGTATTATTTATAATCCTTGGGATGTTTGTCTGGTATTCTCCGAATATTAATTTAGAAAATGTAAATTATATTAATTGGAACAATGCTTTTCTTCCATTAGGAGTTGTTTTGTTTGCCCTGCTCGGATTTTCTGCTATTCCTGAAGTAAAGAGAGAGCTTGCTGGAAGCGAGAAACTTTTTAAAAAAGCGATTTTTTTTGGTGCATTTATTCCAGTGGTTGCTTATATCCTCTTTAGCTTTATTTTTGTTTCCACGCTCGGGCAGAATGTTCCTGAAGTAGCAACTCTTGCTTTTGGAAAAATAGTCATAATTTTAGGAATTTTTACAATGCTTACAAGTTATTTTGTTTTAAGCTTTGCATTAAAAGATATGTTTAAATTTGATTTTAAATGTTCAAAAAAAAGCAGTTTTATCTTAGTTTCACTTATTCCTTTAATTCTTTACTCAGTTGTTTATTTTTTTAATCTCATTGATTTTGTGGGGGTTTTAGGAATTGCAGGGGTTGTTTCTGCAGGCGTTACAGGAATTTTAGTTATTTTAATGAATAAAAAGGCAAAGAACGAAGGAGACAGAAAACCAGAATATTCTATTCCCATAAACTGGCTCATCATAGGAGTTATCACAATAGTTTTTATTGCGGGAATTTTTATTGAGCTGGTTTTTTGATTAGTTATAGAAACATTTAAATATGTGCATGCACATATTTACACATAATTTCACAAAAGGATATTAATCAAAATGGCGAACATTACACTGGCAATTACAGAAGAATTAAGAGAACAATTGCAGAGGCATAAAGAAGTAAATTGGAGTGCAGTTATTCGCAATGCCTTGCAGGAGCATTTAGCAAGGATAAAAATAGCAGAGGCAATTGCCCAAAAAGGCAAATTGACTAAAAAAGATGCCGATGAAATTTCAAGAATAATCAACAGCAATGTTGCAAAAAAATTAGGAATTAAAAATAAATGAAATTTGTAATTGATACTAACATTTTGATATTTGCCTTGATTAGAGATTCTACAACAAGAAAGATTTTGTTTAATTCTCCAGCAGATTTTTATTACCCAGCACCATCTTTGAAGGAAATAGAAAATAATAGATCATTAATTATTGAAAAATCAGGATTAACTTAAGAAGAATATCATATTTTATTAAATGAAATATTAAAATTTATTCTCTTAATTCCTTATGAAATTATAATTGACAAGATTAAAGAAGCAGAAGATTTATTTGTAAAAATTGATCCTGATGATGTAATCTTTATTGCTCTGGCATTATCAATTCAGAATGATGGGATTTGGACAGATGATTCAGATTTTGAAAAACAAGATAAAATAAAAATTTGGAAAACAAAAAATATCTTATAAGAATTCAATAATCTTAGTTTATAAATTTTATTTATCACTTAATCAGTCGTCTAAGAATTTCGCTTGCAGATTTATAATCTGCTCTTTTATTTGAGAGTTTCATAACCTCGCCCATAAGAAAATTAAATGACTCTAATTTTCCAGATTTATAATCTTGGACAGCTTTGAAATTTTCTTTTATTGCTTTTTTTACGATTTCTTCTGTTTCTTTTTCAGAAAGTTTTGAAGATTCTTTTTCTTCTTTCAGCAGACTGAATGATTCGGGAATAAAGTTATTCAGGATTTGCTTTGCTTTAAGTTCTGTTATTTTGCCGTGTTTTACAAGGTTTAACAGCTCTATAAAATGTTCTGGCAGAATTTTTACTTCATCAAGAGTTTTTTTGTTGTAGTTTAAGACTCTTAACAGTTCTATTGTAACCCACGGCAGTGCAAATTCTGGAGGTATTTTTTCTGCAATTTCCTCAAAAAATTCGACAATTTCCAGATTCGATGAAAGAACTTCTGCGTTTGTCTTGTTAATTTTATATTTTTTAATCAGTTTTGCCAGTTTTTCATCTGGAGTTTCGGGAAGGCGTTTTTTCAGCAATTCAACATCCTCTTTTTTTATTTTTATTGCAGGCAAATCAGGGTCTGAAATAAACCTGTAATCTGCGTGCGATTCTTTTTCCCTCATAGATTCGCTTATTTGCTTTTCAGAATTCCACCTTCTTGTTTCCTGAAATTTTGGCTTTTCCTTTAAGTGCCGTTTTTCCTCATATTCTATAACTTTTATTATTTCAGATATTGAATTTACATTTTTTACTTCTGTTCTGGTTGATATGCCTTTAATATTAACATTAACATCTGCCTTTATGCCGGCAGTTTTATTTAATGCTTTAATATAGCCCATTATGAGCATAAATCTTTTCAGCCAATTTTTTACCTGTTCTGCCGAGGTAAAGTCCGGTTCTGTTACAATTTCAATCAGCGGAGCTCCTGAACGATTGTAATCAACGCATCCTGTTTCAGGATCCCAGGCAGCTGGGTCTTCTTCAAGGTGCATTTCTCTTATTTTTATTCCTAAAAAATTTCCGTTTTCTGCAACAGGAATTGCATATGTTCCTGAAAGCGTGTTTTGATATCCTTTTGGCAAATCAGGCCAGTTGTAGTGTTTTCTCTGCCAGACCAGCATTTTTTTATTGTTTAAGGTATTGATTTTTGAGTTTAACATTAGTGCTACCTGAACGACTTTTTGAATTGCTTCTTTATTCGGAAGCATAGGCTTGCTCCCTGGTTGCCCTGTGCAAACAGGACAGATGTTAGTATTCGGCATTGCATTATGCTCGATTTTGCATGTGCAGAATAGTTTTTCTTTTGTGTCAAGATATCCGTGAATTTCAAGTCCTATTTTTAACATCCTTTTATTATGAAAAGGTATTTTTTTAATCTTTGTATTTTGCCAATCACCAGTTATTAAGCGCGAGTGGGACAGGATTGACCAGTCTCATTTAGATTTATGATTCTTAAATACCCTAAGAATATTATTTATATTGCCCAAGTAAAGCAAGACCTTTTGCTTTACTTTACCTTTGACCAATTTTCCTTCAACAACATAATAATACTTATTGCCCTTAATTTTTTTATTTCTTATGTAAGCCATATTCATTAAAATCATATAGGCACAACCATTTATAAATCTTATGTATTTGTCTTTAGCAAACTATTTCTATTAGTTAGGCACAATATATGCATGGCAGAATTGTGGGAAAAACATATTCATGACAAGATAAAAGAGCTTGAAAGATATCTTCTGAAAAAGTATAAAGAAGAACATCCTCAAAAAGAAATTGATTATGCTGAATACGAAAAAGAATTCAAAAGAAGATTTAGAAATGCTATGAAAGAAATGCCTTTCTTGATTGAGAAAGCAACTATAAATTTAAAGTTTTATCGAGGAAGAGGAGATAAACCCTCTTTGAAAATTGATCAAAGAGTAAGATTGCTTTTGATAAGCCAATTAGCAGGAAAAAGCAATCGAATGATGGCTTATATGACTGAATTATTTTCAGTCATTACTGGAATAAATAAAAGTTATAAAACAATTGAAAGATTATATTCTGATAAAGAAGTTGAACTTGCATTGTTCAATCTCTGGATTTTATTGTTGAATAAGAAAAATGTAAAAGATATTGATAGTTGTGGAGATGCAACAGGATTTGGATTATTCATCAGTAAACATTATTCATCTTATGTTCAAAAATTAAAAGATAAATCAAAAGAGCAAAATACAAACGAGAAAAAATCTTTTGTTTACAAATTTTCATTAATGGATTTAAAAACAAAAATGTATATTTGTTCTGGAACAAGTTTAATTAGTGAGAGAAAAGCATTCGATAAAGCAATGCAAATGCTTAGAGAAACTGGAATAAAAATAAAGTCTATCAGATTAGATAGATATTATAGTAATCCTTGTTATGTTGATTTATTCCCGAATACAAAAGTGTTTATTATACCAAAGAAAAATTGTAAATTAGGGCATGGAATTCATTGGTATGAAACAATGAAATTATTTGTTGAAGATACTACGAAATATCTTGAAGAATATTTTCAGAGAAATAATTCTGAATCTGGTTGGGCTTCAGATAAGAAAATGTTTGGATGGCAAGTTAGACAAAAAAGAGAAGATAGAATTGATACAGCTCTTTTTTGTAGAGATATATGGCATAATCTATTAAGATTATGATAAATCAATCCTGTCCCAGATTCTTATTAAGCATAAAGTATATATATCTGCTATTCTTAAAAATCAGATGTATTTTTGTAGTAATCAAAAAACTTCAATAAATGGGGATATGGACGATTTCTAGTTTGGAGCAGTAATGGATAGGATTATTAAAGAGAAAATAAGTGCAGATCATCTTCTTTATGTTAGTTTGAAATATACAAAAACTTCAGAAGTTATAGTTAATTTAATACTTCGCTGGGCAACTATGATAGATTATGGCTTTGAAGCACTTCTTCTTTATGCAAAAAAGAAGAAAATGATTAAGGTGATTCCGAAATCTCCAAAGCCGAGAATTGATTTAATTAAGGAGATTTTTAAGAATAACCCTGAAATTATTGATACTGTTGAAATCTATGAAATGTTTAGGAGGATTGATGAGCTTAAAAAGGAGGCAGAGGGGGAATTTAGGAAGAATGTGACTCTCAAAGTTTTTTATAGAGGAGAGGTTGTTAAGATAAACCTGGACAAGCTTAAAGAGTATTCAATTATCTTAGAAAAGTTTATAAATTATCTTAAACAATTTCTTTCATCTTGATCTTGGAATGATCAAATATTAACAACTAAAATGTCACGATTTATTTTAATAGCCTCTGGAAAGGGAGGTGTGGGGAAAACAACGACTGCCGTTAATCTTGCTACTGCTATGCATTCTATGGATGAAGATGTAACTTTAGTGGATGTTAATTTTACAACGCCTAATGTGGGAATTCACCTTGGAGCGCCTGTTGTGCCTATAACCCTTAATCATGTTCTTTCAGGCAGGGCAGAGATTGCCGATGCAATTTATGAGCACGAATCCGGCATTAAAGTAATTCCTTCATCAATTTCAATAAGTGAGCTTAAAAAACTAGAGGAATCTAATTTATCCTCTATTGTAAAAGATTTGAATCATATTTCAGATACTGTGCTTCTTGATTCTGCTGCAGGGCTCGGAAGTGAAGCAATGACTTCTATGTCAATAGCAGATGATGTGGTTATTGTCACAAATCCTGAAATGCCTGCTGTGACAGATGCACTTAAAACTGCAAAAATAGCAGAAGAGCTTGGAAAAAATGTTCTTGGAGTAATTGTAACAAGGACTAATGGAAGCAAAAGTGAAATGTCATTAAAGAGCATAAAGGAAATGCTCGAAATTCCTATTCTTGGGGTTATTCCAGAAGACGACTGCGTTAAGGAAGCACTTGCAATGAGAAATGCGGTTTTTCTAACTCATCCGTATAGCAAAGCAGCAGTAAGCTATGGAGAAATTGCAGGGAAAATTCTTGGAAAGCGATTTGAAGCGCCGAAAAGGAGTTTTTTTGCAAGGGTTTTTGGGCTGTAGAGTTTAATTTTTCTAACATCCTATAATTGTGCCTTACTCCGCGTCTTTTAATGGGGCTTTATTATTTTTAACATTATTATTAATTAAAAAAATTAGATAATAAAAATTAATGTATCAATGGATTGACAGATTTGCAGAATAAAACAGGTGAATGAAATGAGCCACTAATTATGCTTATAGGTGAGCGAGGTGAAGCCGAGCGAGCACATAATAAGCGAGCCCCCGAAGGGCGAGCCGATAATTATTCTGCTATCATCCCATAACTTTGCCTTATTTTAAATTTGTTCATGGGTGTTTTTTATCTCCAATCTTTTAAAAGTACAATAATTCAAATTAATCAATGGAGTAAGATTTGCAGAATAAATAAGTGAGCGAAGCGAACTACTAATTGCATTTATGGCGAGCGAGGCGAAGCCGAGCGAGCACATAATAAGCGAGCCCCGTAGGGCGCGGCGAATATTCCCAAAAACCCAAAAACGCCATAACCGAAATATTTATAACGCCCCCCCCCTAAATTGTTAATCTTTCAATTAAAGTTTAATACGAGAAAGAAAGATTGAACTAAAATAAAAAATAGTGATTGAAAGGAGGTGATAAAATGAAAGGTAAAGAATGGATTGGAGTGATTGGTGTTGTGGTAATTGTTGCTGTTGTTATGAGTTTAATTACTGCAAGCATTACTGGAGATGTGATAAATGTAAGAAAGGTTGCATCAGGACCTTCAGTGTATACAAAGGCAGATATTGATAAGAAAGGATTTACAACTAATGAAAATGTTTTAAAAATGAATCTCCAGTGTGATATATTATCTGTAAATCAAGATTCTAATTGCGCTTCTGAATGTAATAAATATGGAGGTATTGGTTTAAACACTTACTTGTATTTACAGTATTTTTATAATAATACTCCCAATAATCTACATACCTTTGTAGTAACTTGGCTTTATCCTGAAGAACCAGCAACTTATGAAGTTGCAAATGAGTTTTTAGAAAGCTTTTCAGGAGGTAAGGGAGTAATGAAGGATTATGGTTTTGGATGTAATTGTTGTAACCCTAATGAAAACTTAAAAGATGCAACTGCACAAGCATCAACCAAATTTCCATTTGGATAAGAAATATTTGTTTTTTCTTTCTTTTCTTCTTTTTTATTGTATCTTCGCGCCGAGCTCAATGTCTTTTTCTGGCGCGATTAAAACAACTTTTTTATGATTTTCTTTTTCTGAAACTGCTGCAAGAATCATGCCTCTGCTTTCAATGCCTCTGATAATCCTTGGCTCTAAATTCGCAAACAGAATTATCCTCTTGCTTTTTAATTCCTCTTTTTTATAGTATTCTTTCAGTCCTGCACACACAATTCTTTTTTCTTTTCCCAAATCTATTTCTAATTTATAGAGTTTGTCTGCGCCTTCTATGTCTTCTGCTGAAATTATCTTTCCAACTCTTAAATGTATTTTTTCCCAATCATTAAATTTTATATCAGACATCTTTGCAATTCCTTCAATTCCCTCTGTTTTCTTAATTTGTTGAGGTTTATTAATATTCTTATTTTCTTTTTTTAATTCTATTTTTTTAAAAAGAATTTCTGACTTTTTTATTTTGCTTATTTTTAATGGCTGTTTTATTGCTTTGTAATTAATTTTAAAATTGAAAACTTTTGCGATTTTTTCAGAAGTTGAAGGGATAAACGGATAAAGAAGTATTGCTGATGCTTTTATTGAGTCAGCAAGTTCATAGAGTATTTTTCTTGCTGTTTTTATCTCCTTTTCTGTTTTTGCCTCCCATGGTTTTTTGTCCTGCACATATTGATTGCAAATATCAATAAATGCAAAGATTTCATTTAATACTCTGTCAAATTCGTAATTCTTCAGATGTTTTTCAATTTGCTTTTGGTTTAATCTTTTAATTAAATTATTCTGCGTTTTTTTAATTCCATAAGTTTCTGCAAGTGCAGAAACCCTGCTGACTAAATTCCCCAACTTATTTGCAAGCTCGTTATTGTGGCGCTCTAATAATGCCGGTTCTGAAAAGTCGCCGTCTTGGCCGAATACAAAATTTCTGCATACAAAATATCTTATGGAATCAGCATTGTATTTTTTTACAAGTTCAACAGGAGATATTGCGTTTCCCAAGCTTTTTGATATTTTCTGGTTATTAAATGTAAGGAATCCATGTACAAACACAGTTTTAGGAAGTTTGTAACCTGCTGATTTTAGGAATGCAGGCCAGTATACGCAGTGAAACCAACTGTTGTCTTTTCCGAGCAAATGCAAATCTGCAGGCCAATATTCTTGTTTTTTTCCTGCACCTGAAATATAGTTAAAAAGAGCGTCATACCAGACATAGATGACATGTTTTTTATCTCCTGGAAAAGGTATTCCCCAGTCAAAACTTGTTCTTGATATGCTTAAATCCTTCAATCCTTCTTTTACTCTGCTGATTATCTCATTTCTTCTTTCTTTTGGAAGTATAAATTCTGGATTTTTTTTGTAATATTCAAGAAGAAATTTCTGATATCTGCTTAATCTGAAAAAATATGATTCTTCTTTTATTTTTTCCAGTTCTCTGTTATGCAATGGGCATTTTCCATTAACAGCATCTTTTTCAGTATAATATGCTTCACATCCAACACAATAAAGCCCTTCATAAACTCCTTTGTAAATATCTCCATTTTTCTGGCACCTTTGAATTACTCTTTGAACAAGTGCTTCATGGTCTTTGTCAGTTGTTCTTATAAATCTATTCGGAGAAATATTTAATGAAGCCCATGCATTTTTAAATTTTTGAGCAAGCTCGTCAACAAATTCTTTTGGGTTTTTTCCTGCTTTTTCTGCAGCTTCTTGTATTTTTTTTCCGTGCTCATCTGTTCCTGTAAGAAGCCACACATTTTCGCCTTTGAGGCGGTGCCATTTTGCGAGAACGTCAGCTATAATCTTCTGATAAGCATGCCCTATATGCGGTTCTGCATTTGGATAGTCAATTGCAGTTGTAATGTAAAATTTGTTTTTTGCCATGATAATATACTCAGAGTTCTATATTTAAAGTTTTTAGTTTGTGCTAGTGAGCAGAGCACAAATACTTTCTTTAAACATCCCATAACTTTGCTTTATTTAACATTTATTTAATTGAATTTATATTTAATGTTTTCAATCAATAATTTCTCAATATATAAGCAAATTAGCAGAAATAAATGCCAGAATATAAATGCTTAAATAGTTCTTTATGAAGTTTATTTTATGGGACTAGAAGATCGGTTTAATCAGGCGCTTGAAAGATGGATAGCACATTGTGGAAGCCCTAATATTCAAGCAAGTTCTTCTGCGTTATCTGCTATAACTTGTTATGCATACAAACAAATTGTAGAAATGGGACTAGAAGCACTGCCTTTAATAAGAGAGGTTTATGACAGAGCAACTTTTGATGATGGTGCTTTTTCAACTCTCCGCCTTCACGGGTTAGTTTTGGCAGTTAGAGAAATTGCAGGAGATGATTTTAAGATTCCAATAGAACTTCAGGGAAATATGCCTGCAGTTGAAGAGTATACAAAAAGGTGGCTTGATGAAAATGGTTACGGGTATGGCTCAGATGATGGACATATTTTTCATTCAGAATAGGCAGGCATTTAGTATTTACAGCAGATTTTGATGCTTCTGAAAGGGTATGTCGAAAATTTGTTGAAGAACAAAGTATCATTTATGCATAACTTAAATTAAATAGCCCAAGAGATATAGACAAGTAAATGGACGAGAGATTTGAGAAATAAACAAGCGCGAAGCGCACAAATTAAATAATCTCTGCCTTTATTATCTTGATGTCCTGAACTGGTTTGTCATTTGAATCTGTCTGCACTTTTGCAATTTTATCTACAACATCCATTCCTTCAATTACTTTTCCAAAAACAGGATGTTTCCCATCAAGAAAATTATTATCTACCAAATTAATAAAAAACTGACTTCCGCCTGTGTTTGGGCCTGAATTTGCCATGCTTATTGTTCCTCTGTCGTTTCTGTCATAATCATCATTTGTAAATTCGTCTTTTATTTTATATTCAGGTCCGCCCATTCCTGTGCCTGTTGGGTCTCCTCCCTGAATCATAAAATCTTCTATAACTCTGTGAAAAATTACTCCATTGTAAAAGCCCTCTTTAACCAGCTTTTCAAAGTTTCCTGCAGTTATTGGTTTTTCTTTATATAACTCAATAATTATATTGCCCATATTTGTTTCTAATTTAATTTTTGTTGTTTTATTTTGGTTCATAATACCAAATATTCCGATTATTGCTATTATAAAGATTGCTAAAACCCATAAAATCTCTTTTTTCATTCTTTTGATAGACCTTGGTGGTTTTTATTGGTTTCTGTTGTTTAGATTATTGTTTAAGGTATAGCTTTTGGAATTAAATTTTTTTAACATCCCATAACTTTGCTGTGCTCCCTACAGACATATGTCACCCCTTAGAATAGCTTAGAAAAGTCAAAATAAACCTCTGCCGGAACTTTCTTCTCTAAGCTCGTATGTGGTCTTAAATGATTATACCTCATACGAAATAATTCTGCATCTTTGTTGCAGAATGCAAACTCTTTATCTAGAGTTTGAAAGAATCTTTCTATTTTTCCAGTTGTTGTAGGGCTATGAATTGCAGTTCTAATATGCCTAATCCCTCGACGATTTAATGCCCTGTCAAACTTTGAATGCTTGCTCTTTAACCCAAAAATATTTCCATTGTCAGTTAATATTTCTCTTGGTTTTCCATGAATTTTGAACAGCGTGTCAAGTAGATGAATTATAATATTTGTTGACACGCTGTTGAGTGCAAATAGCCCTAAACAATATCTTGAACAATCATCAATAACCGCAAAACAATATTTTCCTTCAATTTTCTGGTCACTTGTATCCATTTGCCATAGGGAATTGGGATGTTTTCTTTGCCAACGAATATATTTTATCCTCTTTTTCCTATTTGGATTTGGGTTTGTTAAATAATTTTTCCTTAAAATTTTGTTAACAGAGGTATGACCAATTTCAACAAAATCTGCAATTTTATTTTCTCCCCATCACGTTTTATTTTTTAAGGAGATAATTTTATCTTCTATTTCAGAAGTAATTTTATAATAAATCGTCTTCGGTCTTTTTGATTTATCCTTTAAATCCCAATCATCTTTGTTAAGTTTTTTAATCCATCTTTGCAAGGTTCTCTTACAAATTTCATAACCAAACTGAGCAAGAAGAATTTTTCTGCATTGATTATTCGTATGTCCTTTTATTTTTAGCTTGAAAAATTCTTTTCTTACCTCTTCTTTTTTCATAAGAAAATTAGAAATTCACTTGAGAACTAATTTTCGGTAGCCCCATGACATATGTCTCTGGGCTACACACATCCCATAACTTTGCCTTATTTTAAATAAGCACATTGGTGCTTTTTATTTTTAATATTAATTAAATTGCATAAATGTCCTATAAAGAAATTGGCGTTGGATTTGCAAAATAAAAAACAGGCGCGAAGCGCCAATATTTATCATTTATATTTGTTCAGACCTTTTAGATAGTTTTAGTTCAATTTCTCTTTTTTTCATTTCATCTGGAACAAATGGCTGGAAGTAAGTGCTTCTTGGATGAGTGATTACAGGAACAATTTCTGAATCTTCAACTCCTGTTTTATTACATGTTACTCTTGCAATTATTGAATCTCTATCATTTGGAAAGGTATTCCCTCCAAAAACAAAATTACCCAAACTATAAAAAATCACTGCACCATTATATTTTTCTATTCCTTGTAATACATGAGGATGATGCCCAAAAACAATATTTGCTCCTGAATCCACAAGGGTTTTTGCATAAGTTTCTTGGGTATTTGTTGGAATAACTGCTCTTTCAATTCCCCAATGACAAGATACAGCAACTATGTCAGATATAGATTTTGCTTCATTAACCTCTCTTTTTATTTTTTCTATTTCAAAGGGATTTGTTCCTGCACGGCCAATTCTTGCAGGATATTCTTTTCCTATATCTGCATATCCTAAAAATGCAATTTTTATACCATTTTTCTCTATGATTTTTGGTTTTGATGCTTCTTCAATCGTTCTTCCTCCACCACAATATTCTATTTTTGATTCTTCAAGAGTTTCAATTGTTTCTATTGCCCCTCTTTCATAAAAATCCATAAAATGATTATTTGATAAGTTTACAATGCTTATGTTTCCTAAGTTTAAGCATTTTGCAAATTCTGGAGAACCCCTGAAATTAAATTTTTTTGGCCTTGGATTAGTATAATTTGTCAGTGTTCCTTCTAAATTTACAATTGAGATGTCTGAATTTCTGAAATACTCTGCGACTTTTTCAAAAGGCGCTTGGAAGGCATACTCTTCTCCAAATTCTTTTTTTAATGCATCAAACATTCTTGGAAAAGCCCATCCAAGCGTTACATCTCCTGCGCCTGAAATAATAACCTTTGGCGTCTTAGCTGGAAGCAAACAGATTCCTGTGAATAATTTACCTGCATTGCCTAAAAATTCCCTTCTTGATTGCTTCATTCCTATTTGTTTTTATTCGGGTTTTTATTCTTTATTATTCTAAACCGCCATAGAAATCTATTTATTCTGTATAGTTTTAATCTTTATAGTTTTGCGCTTGTAGTTTATTGGCAGAATTAAACCTTCCCAATGTGGGAGAACCAAGGTTCTCCTAACACTACCTCTCCTTTGAGAGCTTCTCTTCATGAGAAAATAGGAAATAGGTTTGGAACCGGGTTCGATTCCCGGCAGGCGCATAATGTTTTTACAAGAACAAAATAGCTTTTATTTCAGTTTTTTACAAGAATAAATTTTATCTCCTCTTTTTCTTCTTCGCTTTCTTATGTTTTCTTAATCTTAAGAATTCTATTAATTTTTTAACTTTTGATGCTTTGCTTTTATTGCTTGGGCGTCTGCACTTTCTTAAAACTCTTTTTTTTGATTTTACTTTTGAAATCTTCTTTGACTTTTTTGCTGTTTTATTTTTCTTCTTTTTCATCTTTTTTGTATTAAGTATATTTCTGTGATTACTGAGAATATTAAAGCTCCTAAAGATAGGTTTATATCTACTGGGCTGAAACATTCAGTGTTCAATGTTTTTAATCCGATCAAAGCTATAACACCAAAATCCACTAATGGTGGGAAAACCTTTATGAGATCCATTTAAATCACTCCAAAGATTCTCAGTATTAAAGCTATGAGTATTATTATTCCTATCCATTTTAATATTGTTCCTATTGTATCCTTTTTTTTCATTTGAACATAGCTGATATCTGGACCCGGTGGAGAAAGTGCCTTAAACACTCATTGAAATCAATCTTAACCTATCAACGTGCTTTAAAGGTTATCTTCTTCGCCCTATAACCAATCTTAACAGATGCAGGTTTCGTATAGCGAGTTATAGTCCAGTCGCTTTATTGATAGCTGAACATCTGACAGAGGCTGTTATAGTAACATCCTTTCCAGGACAACCGGAGTGTCCTTATCAGCTTATAACTTTAGTTTATTCCTCTATATAAATTTAAGTCATTACTATATAATTATCACTAATCAAGATTTAACTTTGGCTAGAAGATGCTTATTTGCTATAGAAGTGAAATTAAATAACTTTTTAAATCGTCTTTGAGTAGTTTTATTATGTTTGGCGAAAAATGCCCTAAGTGCAGAAAGAAGATTAAAAAATCATTTAGCTTATGCCCTTATTGCGGACTTGATTTAAAAAGAGAAGAAGATTATGGTTTTTTGGGGAGAAATGATTTTGCTGAAGAAGAATTCAAACTTCCTTTTGGATTCAATATGCTTATGAAACCGCTTATTAAAGAATTAAATAAACAGATGGTTGAACTTGAAAAAGAAATGAATGTCGAAAGACAGCACAAAGCAGAGTCAGGAAATACAAAAGCGTCTTTTAGTGTTTTTGTTGGAGTTCCCGGACAAAAGCCGATTCGTATTTCTTCTGATGCAAATAAACCTCAAATGCTTAAAAATTCCCCTAATGTTAAAAGAGAACAAATTGCGCTTCCTAAAATTGATTTTAAAAGAATAAAAAATGTTAAATCTCTTGTGAAAAAAGAGCCTGTTTCAAATATTAGAAGATTGTCTGACAGAATTATTTATGAAATTCAACTGCCTAATGTAGAAAATATAAAAGATGTAGGTATAAGCATAATTGAAAATGGAATTGAAATAAGAGCATTTGCAGGAAAGACGCTTTATATCAAAGAGATTAATATTGAACTTCCGCTGGTATCATACTCATTTGAAGACGAAGCGATTTCTCTTGAATTTGCGACTGGAAACTGAAAATCAGGTATTAATAATATGAGCCTGCCAAGAATAAGAACCTCTGCGGGTTCTCAACCTCTCCAGCAACCACATGGAACGTTTATATTATTTCATTTCATTCAATAATAAAATGAGCCTGCCAAGATTTGAACTTAAAAACCACCTGCGGGTTTTTATAATCCTGCATGTGTGGTTTAGTGTTCCATTCAAATCTTGTTTTAATATGAGCCTGCCAAGATTTGAACTTGGGACCCCTACCTTATCAGAGTAGTGCTCTAACCTGGCTGAGCTACAGGCTCATGCTCTTGCTAATTTTTTATGATTTATAAGGGTTGTGTTGAATCTGAAAAAGATGTTGCAAAGCTTTTTAAAGCGATTTTTTATAGATTGATTATGGTTAAAGGATTTTATCATTACATAAAAGAAGCATGGAAAAAGCCAGATGTTGAAACATTAAGAAATAGAATGATTGGGTGGCGAGCATCTGAAGCAGTTGTAAAAGTTGAGAAGCCGTTGAGGCTTGACAAAGCAAGAGCACTTGGATACAAAGCAAAAAAAGGATTTGTTGTTGCGCGTGTGCGCGTAAGGCGCGGAGGGCATAAACGTTCAAGGCCTAAAAAAGGAAGGCAGACAAAAAAACTTACAATAAGAAAAAATCTTTCTCTTAATTACAGGGCAATTGCAGAGCAAAGGGCTGCAAGAAAATTCAGAAATCTGGAAGTTCTTAATTCTTATAATCTTGGAAAAGACGGAATGCATTATTTTTTTGAAGTTATTTTAGTAGACCCAGAAAAGCCTGAAATAAAAAATGATAAAACAATAAACTGGATATGCTCTACAAAAAATAGAAATCGCGCAGGAAGAGGATTAACCTCTGCAAACAAAAAATCAAGAGGATTTAGAGGAAAGGATTGATTTAAGTTTATCTGTGGCAGATATCTATTTTTCTAACATCTCATAATTTCCTATTATTTAATGTCTTTTTATTGGAGTTCAAAGATATTTTTATTTAATGTCCTTTTATGAATACTCGTGAAAAATCTCCAATCTTTAGATTGGAGTTAAAATGTATAGATTTTTCCCGGTTCTCCCAAAACCCAAGCACAAATTCCACACTTTAGTGTGGAGTATACTCAAATGGTTTTGTGATTTTCAATGTGTAAAGCAGATTAATGATTTGCAGAATAAAATAAGTGTCGAAGCGCACAAATTAAAGCGCGCCCGCAGGCGCGCAATTGGGCGAGCGAGGCGAAGCCGAGCCAATCGTCAATAATATTTATAAACAAATAGGTTTAATCAAACTCAAAACATTTAAAAAAGTATCAAAACTACCTTAATATAAAGACATAATCGCGCTGGTCGTATAGTGGTTAGTACTTCTGCCTTCCAAGCAGATAGCCTGGGTTCAATTCCCAGCCGGCGCATATAGGGAATTGAAAATCCAAAGAATTCAGAGAATTCTTTGTCCCTCAAGTTTTAACAAACTTAAGGTTCCCAGCCGGCGCATATAGGGAATTGAAAATCCAAAGAATTCAGAGAATTCTTTGTCCCTCAAGTTTTAACAAACTTAAGGTTCCCAGCCGGCGCATATAGGGAATTGAATGGAACACTCAAATATACATGCAGGATAGAATCATCAAAAACAATAAAACAAAATCTTATAAACCATAAAAACATAAAATAAAAATGGAAGATAATGAGGTTAAAGAAAATGTTAAAAATCTTAAAATGAGTACCCGTGATGATTTCAACAATTCTGAAGAAACTGAAAAAACAAATGAAATTAAAGCAAATAAAAAAATCAAAATAGAACCTAATGGATCTGAAATGTCTGTCTATGATAAATACTACAAACTGCTGTTCTTTATTTCAATAATTGCCCTCGCTGTGAGTTTAATTTATATTTACTCTTTTTATTCTCTTCATGGAGATATTCTTAAAAAAGATATAACTTTGTCAGGCGGAACATCTGTCCAAGTTCAGACAGCATCAGATATTAATGACTTAAAAAATGCTCTTGCGCCAAAATTCAGCGAGGTTAATGTAAGGCAGATATCAGATATAATTACTGGAGAACAAATTGCGATAGTTGTTGAAACAAGTGTGCCTCCTGAAGAAATTGTGCCATTTCTTGAAGAATATTTCAATTTTAAGCTTGATGAAACCAACAGCAGTATTGAATTTACAGGAAGCTCATTAAGTGGAAGTTTTTATAATCAATTAAAGATAGCATTAATCCTGTCTTTTGTAGCTATGGCTATTGTTGTATTTATTATATTCCGCACACCTATACCAAGCCTTGCAGTGATATTTGCTGCATTTGCAGACATTACAATGACTTTAGCAGTTGTAAATTTTCTTGGAATGAGTGTTTCAACAGCAGGAATAGTCGCGTTTATTATGCTTATTGGATATAGTGTAGATACAGATATATTGCTAACAATAAGAGTATTAAAAAGACATGAAGGAAGCATTAACAGCAGAGTTTTTAGTTCATTTAAAACAGGAATAACAATGACACTTACCTCTTTAGTTGTCAATGTAATAGGAATGTTAATGATGTCGTCAATTTCAAATGTCTTTGCGCAGATATTTACAATACTTACAATTGGACTATTATTTGATATTTTGAACACTTGGATATTCAATGCCTCTCTGATAAAATGGTATGCTGAAAGGAGGAATAAATGATAAAACTCTCCTGGAAAATATGGCTGTTAATAATTATTCTAATAGCTTCAATTATATCAATTTTTAATTTTCAGTTCATTTTCACAAGAGGAGTTGTTGTCAAAGACATAGAAACAAATTCAAGTGTTGTTGAAGCAGGGCTTAAAACAGGATATATAATAAATACCCTAAATGGAAATGCAGTTAATGATGAAAAGCAATATCTAATTGAGATGCAGAAAATTTTTGATAAAACAAATGAATCAAAAAAAATTGTCCTCGGAACAGACAATGGGCAGATAATATTTTTCTCAAATGAAATTCCAAAAATAAGCGTCTCTAATATTCCTCTTACAAAAATAAAAACAGGGCTTGATCTTCAGGGAGGAGCAAGAGCGCTTATAAAACCAGAAGGCACACTAAATTCTGATGAGATAAACATATTAATTGAAACAACAGATAATAGGTTTAATGTTTATGGAATAAGCGATATTGCAATACGCCCTGCAACAGATTTATCCGGACAGCAGTTTATTTTGATTGAAATGGCTGGAGCAACTCCAAAAGAGCTTGAGAAACTTATATCTGAACAGGGGAAGTTTGAGGCAAAAATAGGCAATGAAACTGTGTTTATCGGAGGAATAAGGGCAGATACAGGAAAAAAAGATATTACTTATGTATGCAGGGATGATGCATCATGCTCTGGGATACAAGCCTGCCAGGCATCAGGAAATGGATGGTATTGCAATTACAGGTTTGTAGTGCATTTAAGTGAGGAAGCAGCAGAAAGGCATGCTCAAATAACTTCGACAATCCCAATAAATACTACAAATCCAAAATACCTGGAAAAACAAATTGATTTTTATGTTGATGATACACTTACAACTTCGTTATTTATCTCAGATAACCTTAAAGGTAAAAAAACAACTCAAATAGAAATACAAGGGAGTGGTTTTGGAGCTGATAGGAATTCTGCTATAAAAGATGCACAAGAATCAATGAAGCATATGCAGACAATTCTTATAACTGGAAGCCTTCCTTACAAACTTAATGTGGTAAAGCTCGATAGAGTTTCACCGATTCTTGGAGAAAAATTTAATTCAACAATTCTGCTTACAGGAGTTATCTGTTTTATTGCTGTTGGAATTATAATTGCTGTAAGATATAGGAATTTTAAAGCATCAATACTGATGTTATTCATAAATTTTACAGAAATAATTATAATTTTAGGCATTGCTGCATTGATAAAATGGAATCTTGACTTGCCAAGCATAGTCGGAATACTTGTAACTATTGGAACTGGAATTGACCAGCAGATAGTTATAATTGATGAATCAAAATCAAAAAGAATTGAAAGTTTAAAAGAAAAATTAAAAGGCGCGATATTTATTATCTTCTCTGCTTATTTCACAATAGTTGTTTCAATGCTTCCTCTTTTCTGGGCAGGAGTTGGGTTATTGAGGGGATTTGCAGTCACAACACTTATCGGATTAACAGTAGGAGTTTTAATCACAAGGCCTGCATTTGCAGATATGGTAAAATTGATTAATACTGAAAATGTTTCCTAAAAGCCACATCTTTTTTGGTTTAATTTTTTCTTTATTAATGATTCTATTATCCCCTAAAATTGGATTGATTGGTTTTTTTATAATATGGGTATCTTCTATATTTATCGATGTGGATCATTATATTTATTATGTGTGGAAAAAAAGGGATTTAAACTTAAAGCGTGCTTTTGATTACTTTGCTGAAGCAAGCAAAAAAGCAATGAAGCTGCCAAGAAGTGAAAGATGGAAAAAAAGAGCAAATCCATGCATCTTTCATGGAATTGAGGCGATTATTCTTTTGATTTTCCTGTCTTTTTTTCACGTGTTCTTTCTTTATATACTATTAGGGTTTATCTTCCACGAATTTCTTGATTTTCTGCATATTTTATATTATGGATTTAATTTTAACCATATTGGTTCGCAAACATTAAATATATTAAGGCTAATTTCTAAAAAATAAAATTAGTAAAATGAAAACAGAAAAAATTGCTCTTAACAAGAAAAAATTATTTATTTTTATCCTGTCATACAACCACCAAAAAACAATAATGAATGTTCTTAAAAGAATTCCTAAGGAAACATGGCAGGCATCTTCAGAAGTGCTTATTGCAGATGATGCCTCTTCAGATAATACATTTGAAGAAGCGCTTGAATACAAAAAAGAAAACAAGATCTCAAAGCTTACAATAATTAAACATGAAAAAAATAAGGGTTATGGAGGAAATCAAAAATTTGCTTATAACTATGCAGTTTCAAGAGGATATGATATTGCTGTAATGCTTCACGGCGATTTGCAGTATCCTCCAGAATATATTCTTCCGCTTGCAAAATTGTTTGATAATCCTGAAGTAGGAATGGCATTTGGCTCAAGAATGTCTGGGCATCCTATCAAAGGAGGAATGCCCTTGTACAAATTCTTCGGAAATATCTTTCTTACAACTGTAGAAAACATAGTTCTTGGAACACATCTGACAGAGTTCCATTCTGGTTTCAGAGCATATTCAACATCTGCACTAAAACAAATTCCCTTTGATAAGAATTCAGATGATTTCCATTTTGACAGCGAGATAATCGTGCAGATGGCAACGGCAAAGAAAAAAATTAAAGAAATAACTATACCAACACGCTATGGGGATGAAAAATGCAATGTCAACTCAATTAAATATGGATTCAATGTTCTGAATGTAATGCTTGAATATATCCTGCATAAATTAAAAATCAGAAGATATGAGAAGTTTGAGATTAAAGATTAAATATTAAACCTTCTTGCAAACATACATCATAATACTTGTTGAATTTTTTGAACTGAAAAAAATTGAGGGCATAATTAAAAAGTATAGGATATAATTTGTAAAAATAATCAATTTGGCTCTGAAACTATTTATTTTATTAATTTTGTCTGCTTTAAATAATCTTACAATTAATGTCGTAATTTTTCTTTCTAACTTGCTTCCAATTGGCTTTTCTTCAAGTATCCTAAAACCAGATTTTATTAAATCTATTTTCAGTTCTTTTGGATTGAATCTCCTATAATGTTCTACGAATTCGTCATCAATATTCCAGTATCTCATATGAACTGGAATAGTTATAATCACCATTCCTTCTGGTTTTAATGATTTATTAATTTCTGCTATTGCTTTTTTATAATCATAAATATGCTCCAATACTTCAGAGCAAAATATCCAATTGAAACTATCTTTTTTTAACTTTAAATCAGTAATATTTCCAACTTCTGCATTATATCCCTGATTTTTCAAGAAATTAACTCCAGATTCAGATAAATCCATAAATACTGTTTTTTTCGGTATGGGGGATACGGGAGAAATTCCAGAGCCGATATCTAAACCAAGGATATTTTTGAAAGTATTATGTTGAAAAAACGCTTTTTTAATCTGAGTTTTCCTGTTAAGATAATTAAATAAAGAATTCTTTACTTTTAAATAATTTTTATCCCTGAAAAATACTTCAAATCTATTCTCCATTAAATCTCGCTTCTGTCAAGATTAATAAGTATTATTATACTTCAATTAAACTTATAAATAAGAATAAGCATATTATTTTATGGATGAAAATGCCAAAAAAAAAGACGGGTTAATTGATAAACTAATTTCAAAATCAGTTGATTTTATATTTTCAAAAGAAAATAAAATATGGAAAATGCTCCTAATAATGCTTATTGCGGGATTTATTTTAAGATTTATTGCAGCACTTAATCTTGATGTGCTCGCAGATGATATGGTGCATGCTTCTCAAAGCGCGGGAATAATAAGCTCGCTTGCTTTATCAACACATTCAAATCCGCCGCTGTTTTATTGCCTGACAGATTTATCATTCCTAACATTAGGATATACAACTCTTGCCTCGAGATTTTTTCCATTAATCTTTGGAACACTTATTATTTTGCTTTCTTTTCTTATTACAAAAGAACTAACTTCAAATGAAAAAGTTGCTTTATTCGCAGCAGGATTCACCGCATTTTCTTCTTTTCTTATAAGAAATACTTTTAGCGAGGCATCACTGGCTATATTCTTTTTCAGTTTTCTTGGAATATACCTTGGACTGCTTTTTCTAAAAACAGAAAAATTGTTGTTTATAATGCTCTCTGGAATGGCATTTGGCGTTGGAACTCTTGCAAAATACAATGCTCCATTTTTTGCATTAGCTTTTGTTTGTTATTCAGCGATTTTCTTTAAATCAAAAAAGAAGCCGATTTTTTCAAAGAATAATATTAAAGCAATAATGCTTTTTGGGATAATCATAATTTTATTTAGTGTGCCATTTCTGGCATTCAATTATTTCTTATACAAGGAAAAGGGCATAACAGACGTGTATTTCAGCAGGATTATAAAAACAGAAAAGTCGCAGCAGTTGTATGCCGGACTTGCAGGACAGGAGAACAGCTTTTTTGATAATCTCACCAATCCAGAAACCTATGGAGGGATTATACTTTTTTATCGTCCAGACGCCATATTATTTCTTTTTTCAATTATAGGATTTTTCTTTTTTGTATTGAATAAAAACAAAAAAGCAATCGTATTTTCAGCAGTATTTCTCATAATCCCTTTTATCCTTCAGTCAGCAGGAAGCACACTTTACAAACATTTTCTTTTTATTCCAATTGTGCTTTCTATTCCAGCAGGATATGGGGTATATAATATTTTGAAAGCAATAAAGCAGACAAGGGTGAGACAATTTATTATCTGCATGATATTAATTGCAATGCTGATAAATTTAGGAAATGCATTTGGAACTCCGCCATCTTTCAGTATAAAAAGCCCAACATCCCAGTTAAAAAATTATATTAATGAAAATATCAATGAAAATAATTTGATTGTGTTTGACCCGAGAATATATACTGCAAGAACATTCTGGCTTGCAACACCAAATCATTTTATGGATATACCGGATTTTGTTGACTATTATAATACTAATATAGACATACCTGCGCAGTATAAAAAGAATACAGATATTTATATAATTGAATGTGCAACAGACGACTGCGGATGGGGAACAATAAAAGACCAGCCGGCGCTTAATGAGAGCATTGAAGCAATTATTCCTAAAATAACCTCTGGAAAATCTCCTGAAAAAATAATTAAAGGAACAAAATTCGAATCAAATGAATTTTTTGGAAAAAAAGAAGAATATTCTGCGTATAAAGTATATAAAATCACAATACCTTTTGTTCCTAACTTAGTAAAAGAAATTGACAAGACAAATAGTTTTTATTTTGTACCTTATATGTATCGCAATATGAATAGTTATATCTTTAATTATGAAGTTAATGGAAATATAAACAAATTCATCTGGGGTTTTGCTTATCTCATGATTTTTGCTGCAATATTTGCTGCAATTGTTTCTGTGTTCTTTGTAATTTATCTTGCCTATCTTGAAACACATTGATTCTGCAAGAATTCTTTCGTCCTTTTCAATCCCTCTTCAAGCGATACTTTGGGACGCCATCCAATCTCCTTGTAAATCTTTGAAATATCAGAATAGCAGTTTCCCGGCTCAATTGCCTTTCTGCCAGCAGGATATTCCCTTTCAACAACACTTCCTCTTCCAATAATTTGCACAATTTGATTAGCAAGTTGTTTAATAGTACATATACTATCTGCTTCAAGCGGATTTTTATGGTATCCTGGAAGAAAACAACCCAAGTTATATGCAGTAAAAGCAGAATTGTCTGTTGCACCTGTTAAAAGTATTGCATCAACAACATCATCAACATAATTAATATCACGCAGGATATTTCCGCCGCCCCACACTTCCAATTCTTCATTTTCAAGTGCTTTTTTAATATATGTAGGAACAACTGCGCCACAATTTAAATTCTGCCTTGGCCCATATGTGTTAACAAGACGCAAAGAAGCAACAGAAATAGGAACTCCTGCTGATTGCACCAAAGAAGTCAATCTTGAATGGTGATTTTCAGCAGCCTGTTTTGATATTGACTGATTATCTGGAAAGTCAAAAGCATGAAATTCTTCTGTTACAGGGAGCTTTTCTGCAGGTATTCTTCCATACTGATCCCTTGTCCCTGCATAAATTAATGAAACAGGCTTTGAATGCCTAATTAAAAACTCCCTTAAAACTCTAAGGAAATGCAAATGAGAGACATAATTTATTCTATTATCAAATGAATCATCTTCTTCTGTTTTAGAAGAATGTTTTATTGAACCAGCAACATTAAAAATAAATTTGGGATTTAAATAAGAAAGAATGTCAGAAATAAAATCTTTATCAGCAATATCCTCTCTTCTGAAAAATATTTTATTTTCAAGCCCCTTTAAATTCTCCTCTCTTCCTCCAAGCCCTGGAATAAGCGCGTCAACGACAGCGACTTTTGCTCCAAGTCCAACAAGACGATGAACTAAGTTGCTTCCTATAAAGCCAGCTCCGCCTGTTACTAAAACATTTTTTCCTTCATACACTTTTTTTAAATTAATATCCATTAAGATAATTTATTCTTTGGGTTTTAAAGGATTATTGTTGTAGAATTATTTATATTTCTTAATGCCTTCTGGAATTATTCCATCAAAATGCCTGATTGTTTCTGCAATGCTTTTTTCAAGATTTCCTTTAAATTCAAATCCTAAATTTTTTATTTTTTCAGCAGAGGCAGAATAAGAGCGTTGATTTATAATTTGGCTGGGACTCGGATTTGAGACATCCTGTGTTCTTAAATAAAGATGTTTTTGAATTGTTTCCACAACCTGTCTAACTGTGTAATTTCCTGTGACAACATTATAAACTTCCCCGCTTTCCCCCCTTTTTTCTAAAAATCTCCATGCCCTTATTGCATCATCAAGTGCAAGATAAGGCCTTTGCTGGTCAATTGCATCTGCCCAAATAGTTAATGGCTGATTAGTTATCGCCTGCCAGGTAAAACGATTCACTGCAGTATGAAATCTCATTCCAGGGCTATATCCAAAAATAGTGCCCATTCTTAAAATTTCTCCGTCAATTAATTTTGCCTTAGCAGCATATAACAAACTCTGTTCTGCTAAAACTCTTGTTGCAGTATAAGGCACTTTATTAACTTCTTCCATATTTAATTCACTTGTTTCATTAACAACACCTTCTGTTCCTCCATAAACGCTTGTTGTTGAAGCAAGAAGAAATTTTTTAACACCTGAATTAATTGCAGACGCAACCATCTTTAAAGTTCCTGCTAAGTTTATATCAAATGTTTCTCTTGCCTTTTCCACTGTCCTGGGCGCGTCAGTGAGCGCAGCAAGATGCAAAACAACATCAATTCCATCACAAGCCCTTTCACAATCCTCTCTGTCTCTTACATCCCCCTCAATAAATTCGTATCTTGGAATATCTTCTCCACAAAGCAAATCAAAAAGAGAGGGATATCTCTGTGTTGAAAGATTATCAAGTATTCGTATTAATTCAACATCTTTTCTTTTTGCGTATTCGCGGATTAATTTTGAGCCAATATGCCCTAATCCGCCTGTAACTAAAATTCTTTTTTTAACCATTTTATTTCCTATTTTTATTCTCTTCAATAGCATACATCATTGTTTTATATAATCCATCCCTAAATCCTACTTTTGGCTTCCATCCTGTTGCTTCGCGAAAAGCACTTGAATCAACTGCAAAACTTCTTTCATCAATTGGACTTGAATTTTCAGGAAATGACGAGTAACAAATTTGAGCATCTTTGCCAGAAATTTTTTTATAAATTCTTGAAATATCCTCTACAACTCTCTGAAATGATTTTCCATTTCCAGAGCCAATAACAAACTTTCTTCCATTTGTTTCATCTGATTCAGCAGCAGCAATAAAGGCATCAGCACAATCACCCACATATAGATAATCTCTAATAAGATGCCCATCACCATAAATTTCCAATGGCTCTCCGCGAACAGCTCTTCCAACAAAATAATTAAGAATACCTCTATTTGGATTGTTTGTTTTTTGTCCTGGCCCAAAAATATTTGACAATCTTAATACTGAAGTTTTTAATCCTGTTCTTTGAAAATATTCTCTCATAAAATGCTCTGCGGAAAGTTTGTTAATATCATAAATTGTCGAGGGATTATCTGGTGTTTTTTCATTTAAATAATTTGCAATCAAGGGTCCACAGATAGTAACAGTGCTTGCAAAAACAATTTTTGCAGAAGGATTTATTTTTCTGCATGTTTCAAGAAGTGCAAGAGTTCCATCAACATTTGTCCTTAAATCCTCTCTCGGATTTTTTTCTGCTTTTTTTAGATCTGTCTGCCATGCAAGATGAAAAATATAATCCTTGTCTTCAACAGGGCGCATAGCCCCTCTTGGCTCTGATAAATCTCCGCGAAGAACCTTAAATCTTTCGCCAAACTTATCTTCAAGTCCATTTAACTTTGAAGTATCTGTTTCATGCCTTACTAAAACCTCAACTTCTGCACCTTGTTTTAAACATTCTCTCGCAAGTGCGCTTCCTATAAATCCCCCGCCCCCTGTCACCAAAACCCTTTTGTTTTTCATTTTATCTGTCCGCTGAATAAAACCCCCTTATTTTTCCAGAAACATATTCAATCTCTCTATCAGTAATTCCTGGAAACATCGGCAAAGAAAGCACCTCTTTTGAAAATTGTTCTGCTCTTGGAAAATCCCCTTTTTTATATCCCAAACTTTTAAATGCTTCCTGAAGATGAATTGGCGTTGGATAATGAATCGCAGTTTCAACTCCTCGCGAAGCGAGAAATCCTCTAAGCTCATCTCTTCTTTCTGCTTGAATAACATATAAATGAGAAACATCTTCAATACAAGCATAAGAGTGTATAAGTCCTCTTATATCTATATCAGATAAGAAGTTATGATATTTGCAGGCTGTATCTTTTCTTTGATTATTCCAATCTTCTAAATGTCTTAGTTTTATATCTAAAACAGCTGCCTGAATTGTATCAAGACGGCTGTTTCGTCCGGCAATTTCATGAACATTTTTTTCTCTTTGTCCATAATTTCCTAACTGCCTTACTCTTTTTGCAACTTCTCCATTATCTGTTACAACAGCGCCTCCGTCTCCCAATGCTCCTAAATTTTTCGTTGGATAAAAACTAAAAGCTCCTGTTTCTCCAATAGGAGTTATGTTACTTAGATATGTTGCCCCATGCGCCTGCGCGCAGTCCTCTATTGTTCTTAAACCAAAAGAATTTGCAATATCTAAAATGGGATTCATATTTGCTGTCCTGCCATACAAATGAACAGGAACAATTGCCTTTGTTTTTTGGGTTATTGCTCTATGAATTAATTCTGGATTTATATTAAAATAATCGTCGCAATCAACTAATACAGGCGTTGCGCCTGCAGCAACAATAGCAGCAACTGTTGCATTATAAGTATTTGCAGGAGCAATTACTTCATCTCCCTGTCCTATTCCATAAGCGCGCAAAGCAAGCTCAATTGCATCAGAGCCATTACCAATTCCAATACAATATTCCTTTCTGCAAAATTTAGCAAAATTACTTTCAAACTTACTAACTCTCTCCCCGCCTATAAAAATTCCATCATCGATTACCTCTCCAATTGTCCTTAATATTTCTTCTCTTAAGGGCTCATGTGCTCTGCTTAAATCATTGAATGGAACTTTCATATTACTCAAAAAGCATAAAACATCATTATAAAGATTATTGTGATAAAGATAAAGAAAAAATATAAAAACAAAATATAAAAGTTTATAATCCTTAGATTTATCAGAAAACTATGAAATATGTTGCATATTTTAGGCCAGACAAAGAATTAACTGAAGCCATTTTAATCCAGAATCATGTCAGAATCTCTGCAATAGGATTGCATTCAACTCTTTATTTTTTTCAGATGAATCCTAACCAAGAAGAAGCATTAATTGAGGATTTATTAGGAATTAAATTTAGCCCATTTGAACTTAAAACACTTGGTTTTGTTGATTTTGATAAAAATTCATTTGCATTAAGATTATCATACCCAGATGAACTGTCAAAACTGCATAAAGAAATTGATGCCGTTGCTAGAAAGTATGCACAACCAACCTCAACTAATGCAGAAGAATCATATTTTAGAGAGAATTACAGACCTCACATTACAATCTCAGAATCATCTTCTCAATTTGACAGAAATTCTCAAGTCCTAATTGGTAGAAACTTTATTGTCCCAGAATATTTTTTAGCAGGAAAATATGCAGGCAACTGGGAACATGTACAGAGATTTGGAGCAGGATAATTTTCTACCACAATAATCTATATAAATAAAATTTAAAACTTATTTTTATGGCAAGCGAAACATGGCAGTGCAGAGCATGCGATTCTGGAGAAGTTTTTCAGTTTCTTGATTTAAAAGAAATGCCAGTCACAAATAGGTATCCTACAAAAGAAGATGTTGAAGCATTTCATAGAGGAGAAAAAAAAGAACACAAATATCCTTTGAGAGTTGGAATGTGTGGAAATTGCAGCATGGTTCAACTTTCTGATTTTGTGCCATATGCAGAATACATTGTTCCTGATGAAACTGGAAGAACAAATTATGCCTTTTTCTCCTCGCAATCAACAACCATGCAGGCACATTTTGCACAATTTGCAGAAACAATAAAAAGGCGTTTTTTAAATAAAGGGGAGGGAGTTGCAGAAATAGGAGGAAATGATGGAATAATGCTCAGGGCATTTGACAGAAGCAAGTATCGCGTGCTTAATATTGAACCATCTTCAAATGTTGCTGAAATTTCAAGAAGCAAGGGAATTGAAACAATTGAATCTCTTTTTACACCTAAACTTGCAATGGAACTTTTGCATAGTCATGGAGAATTCAAAGTTGTTTCATGCGCAAATGTTCTTTTGAATATTCATGACATAAATGGAGTTTTTGAAGGTGCAAGAATAATGCTTTCTAACAATGGAGTTTTTATAACACAAGATCCTTATTGGCCAAGTGTTCTTAAAGATACTGGATTCGACCAATTTTATGAAGAGCATCCTTGGTGTTTTTCACTTAAACCTCTTGAACATTTGGCTGAAAGCCATGGGATGGAATTATTCGATGCGCAACTTTTTCCTGCAATTCATGGTGGCTCTATGAGAGCTTATTTTTCAAAAAAGGGTGCTTATGAAAAAACAAAACGTTGTTCTGATTATCAGAGAAGAGAACAATGGGCAAATACCCCAGAAGCATGCAACAATTTTGCCTCGCGTGTTGAAAAAAGTAAAAAAAATCTTCTCTCTATTCTTAATAATATAAAAAGTCAAGGAAAAAGAATTATCGGCTATGCAGCTGCTTCAAAAGGAACAGTAATATTAAATTATTGCGGCATAGGCGCTGAAACACTTGATTATGTTGTTGATTCAACTCCCACAAAACAAGGCAGATATATTCCCGGAGTGCGCATTCCAATAGTATCGCCAGAAGAATTTTATAGAGAAATTGAAAGGGGAAATGCTCCTCACTATGCTCTTCTCGGAGCAAGAAATTATGCCAAAGAAATTCAGGAAAAAGAAAAAGAATTTGTAAGGGGCGGAGGAAGATTCATAGTTGCGCTTCCAAAACCAAGAATTTTGTAAATAATTAATTCCTCTAATCTTCTGAAATTTGAACGCCTGTGGGCGTGCTTGTTTAATTCTGCAAATCCTACTCCATAAGCCCATTGGCTCTTTAGATTTTTAATTGATAATGCTAAGATAAAACCCTAATGAAAAGGTGTAAAATAATGGAAAGTTATTGGGGTGTTAGCAAAATAAACATTGTATTCGGCTTCGCCTCGCTTGCTTGGCTACTTTTTCAAATTCTAAGCTATATGCCCACCATAATTTGCATATCTTAAATAAAAACACCAATGAACAAACTTAAAATAATGGAAAGGAATGGGATGTTAGAAAAATTATATTAATCACTAATATCTGCTGTAATAATAACTTTACACCAACCAATTTAAATAGCAAATTCTTTTATTTATAATATGAAGAATAAAGTTCCAGTCAAACCATCAGAAAAAGATGAAGAAACTAACAAGTCATTAAGATTAATTGCAAAAACATCTATGATAGTTTTTATAGGAGTTATGCTGTCAAGAATATTGGGATATGCTTATAGAGTTATTGTTGCGCGTTATTTTGGGGCAGAAACTTATGGATTGTTCTCGCTTGCAATTATGGTTCTTGGCATTTTTTCTGCATTTGCCTCTCTTGGACTTGCAGAAGGAATTGTAAGATACGGCGCATTCTACAGGGCAAGAGGGGAGAATAAAAAGCTAAGTTATATCTTGAAATTTACCTTGTTTTACGCAGGAATTGCAAGTATAATCGCGGGCATTATAATGTTTTTCAGCGCAGAATTTATTGCAGTCAAATTATTCCATAGTGAAACGCTTATTTCATTTTTAAAAATATTCAGCATATTAATTCCAATATTGGTTGCTTCGGGCATTTTTCTGTCAGTTCTAAGAATTTATGAAGAAATAAAAACTTATTCCTTCATTTACAATATTTTCCAGAATTTTATAAAAGTTTTTTCACTGGCGATTTTTATTTTTATTGGACTAAAAAGCAACGCAGTGGTTTATTCATATTTTATCGGAGCAACTGCAATGCTGATTGCAGCTTATTATGCCTGCTTAAAAAAGACAAGGGATATTTTTATCAAGTATAATGTAAATAATTCTGAAAAATCTATAATCTCCAGCGAACTTCTTAGCTATTCCTGGCCATTGATGTTTTCAACAGTTATAATTTCTTTGTTCAATTGGATAGATACATTTTCAATTGGATATTTTATGACTCCATCAGATGTCGGATTTTATAATGCTGCAGTTCCATTAGCTTTATTATTTTATGTAACATCTGAACTTTTCACGCAGATATTTCTTCCGCTAATAACAAGAGAATTTTCCAAGAATAACATTAAAACTGTGAAAGAATTGAGCAAGCAGGTGGGAAAATGGATATTTATTATCAACCTTCCATTTTTTATTCTTGTTCTATTTTTCCCAGGAGCAATAATTAATCTGTTTTTCGGAAAAGAATATCTTGTTGCACAAAATTGCCTGAGAATTCTCTCAATAGGAGTTTTCACTGCTTCAGTCGCAAGGATATCCCAGAATTTAATTTTAATGAAAGGAAAAAGCAAGGTTATTCTTTTTGATACAATCATCGCCTGTGCTCTTAATTTTATTCTTAATGCAATCATGGTTCCAAGATATGGAATTACAGGAGCAGCTTCTGCAACATTAATTTCCGTTTTGTTCCTGAATTTATTATTTATTTTTCAGGCAAAATACTATGTTTCAATTCTG
>Ga0208245_1000551_pt1 | contig 29840 bp, 29 predicted proteins | sample RifOxyC1_FD_184035 | JGI IMG/M metagenome (GOLD analysis project Ga0208245, IMG submission 184035) | Soil microbial communities from Rifle, Colorado - Rifle Oxygen_injection C1 (SPAdes) | ecosystem: Environmental > Terrestrial > Deep subsurface > Rock core/Sediment | place: Rifle, Colorado... | reverse complement strand
GCGATTCTCCGAATTATCGGGCCGCTTTGGGGCCGTCGGGCGGCGAGCGCTTCCGCGCCGGCTGACCTGGCGATAGAGCCGTTCTTCATTTCTGTTTTCGCGAACGAACTTTGTGATCCCCTTCCGCCGGATGTGCTGGTCTCGAGCCGCGATCGGAGTCTGATTGATTTCGAGCGCGCATTGTTTGAATCCGGCTGGGCGGTTTTTTTCGCCCTTCATCTCGGGTACTCCGACCTCGCGTTTTTGAACGAATTGCGCATCAGAATTCTGGAGAGGTCTGTTAATGGGACGCCTGTCGGGCAAAACGATGACGGCGAACTGGACGAAATTATCGCGCTTGCGTCGGAGTCTCTCGCCGCAAAGGGCCTTCATGCCCTGAGTTGGACATACTTTTCTGCGCGCCCAGAGCGTGTTTCGCAAAAAATAGCGAGCCGCATGAAGCGGATCGCGACTGAGTTTGTCGGTTCGAGCGCGGACTTCGCCACGATCTTCGGCGAAAAGGGGTTTGCGCATGTTTAAATTCGGCGCGCGACCCCCGAGATCGCTCGAGAGTTATGGCGTAGCCGGCGTTCTTGGCGAAGAGTGCCAGGTCTTTTACGAGAATTTGTTCAGCACGCGGCATATCGGGCGTGTTTCAGACCTCTTGTGCGCAAAACTTCGGGAAACCGGTTTAGACGAGCTGAGGCTCAGATCTGTTTTGTCGCTGGTTATTTTCGAGGCGTACCGGAAGCAAACAGATCAACAGGGCAAGCTCAAACAGGCACTCGTAATAGAATGCGGAATTGACAAGGAGAAGCTTGCGATCGGAGTCGCCTTCGTCGATGTCCAGGGGCGGATCCGCAAAGAAGGCATGGGCGCACGGATGGCCGCACAAAGTCCCGAGGGCACGTTCGAGGAGATGCTCCGGACGGTTCACTCGCACGCCGATGTCGCCGTCCTGAAAATCGAGCCAGAGCAAAGGAAGTTCGAGATCATTTCGATCCTGGGACTTCCCGGCAAGCTTTCCGCGGGTGAAACGAAAGTACCGCTGGAGATCATTCAGTTGAAGAAAGGCTCGGTTCAGGAGACACCCAAAGCCGGTTCCTATACCGAACTGGGTGATCTGGATTACCCCGCCCTTCTCCGCGAGGAAAGCCCGGCCAAAGCGCTTCCAGAGGCGCGTACCGGGGAGATCCTCGCGAAGGGGTGCACCGATCTCAAGGAACTTGAAGACGCCATACGCGTTCAATCCGCGCTCCCTGTCAAAAGTGAAGATCGCATCGTTGTCTCTGGCGAAACAGCGCAACAGGAAGCGACGGTGCTTGTTAAAGGCTCCGCGGCTGGCGCAAGCGATGAGGAAGTGATTCGCGTTACGGGCGGTTCTGCTCAGGTTCTCGATGAAACGGTGTTGAAAGTTCCTGGAACGCCTCAGGGCCCCCAGGGTAATGAGAGCGAAACGGAGCTTCGCGATCAGATCAGGACGCTTCAGGAGAAGATTGCCGAACAAGAGAAGCAAATCGTCGCTTTTCAGAGCGGCGGAGACGATTCCAAACAGAAGGTCGGCGGTTCCCGGCTGTTTGGGCTGTTCCGGAAAGCTTGGCCCTTCCGCAGGAAGAAGACCGAAGAGACGCTCGAAAACAGCCCGGCGGCGGCGCAGGATACAGTCGGGGAACCCTCCATGTTGCAGCCGGATTCCGGGGCGGTCACGGTGCCCGCGGAAGAGAATGCCGCTCCCATTACCGACAGCCTGGTGAAGGAAATCAACGAGGGAGATCTCCACAGGACGATCAATAAGGCGGTAAACGAATCGAAGGAAATGAAGCGCGAGATCGGAAGTGAGCGCGCTCAACGTTGGGTCGATGGCCTGATGGGTGAACTCGTCACAGAGAAGGCGAGGATACAGGACCTGGCCAAAAAGATTTCGACGTCGATGAGACACAAGGAGATCCAGTTCAGGAACAAGGAGCGGGCGCTCGGAGAGGAATTAAGGCGCCGTCAGGACGCTCTCGTTCAGAGAGATGCCACGATCGCGAGACTAAAGGATCAGCTCTCCGAGATCACCATGACACTCGAACGCAGCAAATCGGCATCAAAGGGCGCCGTGGAAACAAACCACTACAAGCACAAGTACGCGATGGTGCAGAAGATGCTCGTCTCCCTAAAAGAGGAAAACGGAGCTTTGCGGTCGCGAGTTGATGATTTCCGCTCGAAATTGCTCGCGGCCCAGCAACCGAAATCGGGAATGGGCAGCAGCGAAGCAGAGGCCGCGGCCCTGAGGTTGAAGTTGGAGCGGGTGACCCGGCAGTGCGAGGAATTCAAAAAATCGAACCAACAGCTCGGGGAGAAACTCGCCGAAACGAAAAAGGACAGGAACCAGAATGGCGGCAATATCGAGGACCTGAAAAAGAAACTCGAGGCCGCGATGAGACTGGCTACTTCAAACGCAAAGGATGCCGAGCAGCTTCAGCTCAAGCTTGAGGAAGCGCAGCGCGAGGAAGCACGTTTGAAGATGGAGTTGAACCGGGCCCAGACCGAGCTGCGCATGAAGGGCACCTCCGGGAAAACGAATCCACCCCAAGCGGCGTGAGAAAAAAGACGTTGATGCCCACGTTTTCCCTCATGGAATTACAATAACGCCTTTCGAGTTGTCTAAAGTAACGGAATAATTTAAGAATCATCTTAGTGCTCGCGTGGTGGAATTGGTAGACACGCTGGTCTTAGAAGCCAGTGGGTTATCCCTTCGCGGTTCGAGTCCGCGCGCGAGCACCAAAGTTTCAGGGCTTCTTCTGAAGTTCCGCTTCGCAGGAGCTCAGGTCAATCTCGGTAACCTCCGGACCGGCCGGATCGGAGAGGTCTTCAAATAACGAACTTCCAGCTCCTGGCTTTACTTGGAACAGATATCCAGTGCGTTCCATTGAGGCGGCGCGAAGACCTACTCGCGTCTGCCCGCTTTCCGAGTAGCTGAACCAGCCCCAGCCTCGATCATCGCTCGAGTAAAAGGCGAGGGCGAACCACTGAGTCTGCCACTGAATCGCGACGGCAGGGTTCGTTACCCTCATGACGTAAACGGCCGTCGACGGATCCATTGCGCCGTCACTGTCGGCTCGAAGTCCGGGTCCGCGCCATTCCGCGACTCGGGTGCCCGGGCCGCCCAGGTGATAGCCCATTGCCTGTTCAAGACAGACTGCCGCCGCTCCCGCCTTGTGGAGCAGAATGGGGCGGGCAATCGGGGGATTGTCCCTGGCCTGGGTTTGCGACGATAGCAGTAAAAATATGGCCGCTATGGGCCAAACTGAAAGCCAATTCATGAGGGTCATTCTAACGCAAAGGCCGGTATCAAAGCTAACTCCAAGACGCGAGAATTCGCTTTTTACGGGCGTTTTGGTTATATCGGATCGATGAAGACGAAGGCCCCGATTCAAAAGTCGGGCGGCATCTCTGGCGATATTCACGAGCGTGCTTCGCGGATCGTCAAAATTCTCGAAGCGGAGTACCCGGAGGCACGGTGTTCTCTCGATTTCAAGAATCCGTATGAACTGCTGGTCGCGACCATCCTTTCGTCGCAGTGCACGGACGCGCGTGTGAATAAAGTTACGCCCACGTTGTTCAAAAAATTGGGGACCCCGCGAGCAATGGCACGAGCGCGCCATGAAGAAATAGAAAAGCTGATTCAGTCCACGGGGTTTTATAAAAACAAAGCCGCGGCGCTGAAAGAATCCGCTCAGGTCATCGTGGAAAAGCATCGCGGAAACGTTCCGTCCACGCTCGAGGAACTGACCAAACTTCGTGGCGTGGGCAGGAAGACCGCCAACGTGGTCCTCGGGAACGCTTTCGGAGTTCCGGGCATACCCGTGGACACGCATGTCGGCCGCGTTGCATTCCGGTTGGGCTTGACCGCGTTCAAGGATCCCGAAAAAATCGAACGGGACCTGATGCGGGTGGTCCCGAAACGAAAATGGACGCATCTGTCCCATCTTCTGATCTCGCATGGACGGGTAATCTGCACCGCGAGAAAGGCATATTGCGAGAAATGCCCGGTTACGGGCCTCTGCCCGAAAACCGGCGTTCGTTAGGCCGGGATCAGGCGGCCGAAATGGTGGCTTCTTCCACGTGGTTGTCGGGCAGAGCTTCTTTCAGAACTTCATCGACCGTCTCGACGAAGACAAACTTGAGCTGATTTCTCGCGTCTTGCGGGACATCCACGAGGTCCTGCTCATTCTTCTTCGGGAGAATAACCGTGCTCAACCCGCCCCGAGCCGCCGCGATCACTTTCTCCTTGATGCCCCCGACGGGGAGAATCGCGCCGCGAAGAGTGATCTCACCGGTCATTCCGATTTTGCTTTCGACGGAACGGCCCAGCAGCAGCGAGACGAGCGAAACAAGGATGGTCACTCCCGCCGAGGGGCCGTCTTTCGGGATGGCGCCTGCGGGAACGTGTACGTGAATGTCGTGCGTGGAGAAATCGAAACTCCGGTAATCGAATCCGGCTGAACTCGTCCTGGCGATACTCAGCGCGATCTGCGCGGATTCTTTCATGACGTCCCCGAGTTGACCGGTCAGGGTGAGATTCCCGCGTCCCGGCATCGCCGTCGCTTCGACGAAAAGGAGATCGCCACCCTGGGGTGTCCATGCGAGCCCGGTCGTTACACCGGGTTTGATGACCCGTTCAGCCAGTTCGGGGAAAAATCGCTCCGGTCCGAGAAATTTGCGGAGCTGATCCGGAGCGAGTGAAATTTGTGTCGTTGGACCGTGCAGGATCACTTCTTCGGCAACCGCGCGAAAGAGAGCCGCGATCTTTCTGTTGAGTTCGCGAACTCCTGCCTCCCGCGTGTAATGACTCGCGATCCGTTCAATCGTTTCCTCGGGAAACGAGACCCATTCGGGTTTGAGCCCGTGTTCCTGCAGGAGTCTCGGGATCAGATAGCGTTTCGCTATGTGGAGTTTTTCCTGCGACGTGTAACCGTTCATTTCAATGATTTCCATTCTGTCCCGGAGAGCAGGAGGAATCGGGTCGATCACGTTCGCGGTGCAAATGAAGAAAACGTCCGAAAGATCAAACGGCACGTCCAAATAGTGGTCGGTGAAACTCTTGTTTTGTTCGGGGTCGAGGACTTCGAGCATGGCGGCCGAAGGATCGCCGTGGAAATCGGCCCTGAGTTTATCGATTTCGTCGAGCATCATCAGGGGGTTTTTCGTGCCCACTCGTTTTATGCTCTGGACGATTCTACCGGGCATCGCGCCGACATACGTTCTCCGATGGCCCCGGATTTCCGCTTCATCCCGGACACCGCCTAGCGAAGTTCTGATGAACTTGCGTCCGAGTGCGCGCGCGATCGAAGCACCGACTGACGTTTTGCCGACACCGGGAGGGCCAACCAGGCATAGAATGGGGCCGTGCAGGTCATTTTTCAGTTTCGCGACGGAGAGAAATTGCGTGATTCTCCGCTTTACGTTTTCGAGGCCGTAGTGGTCTTCATCGAGAATCACGCGCGCGCGAGGAACGTCGATCCGACTCTCCGTCCTTTTTGTCCACGGCAGCGAAGCGAGCCATTCGAGGTAAGTTCGGATAACGTGGTATTCGGCCGAAGCGGAAGGGAGGTTTTTGATGCGGTTCAGTTCATCCTGGGCTTGTTTCATCGCATCTTCGGGCAGCTGAGCTTCCCGGATTTTCTGCTGAAGGTCGTCTGCCGTTTCTTCCTCGGCGGCTTCGCCGAGTTCCGATCGGATCGTTCTGAGCTGCTCTCGCAGAAGCGCTTCGCGTTGTGCTTTGTTGATTCTTTCGGACATTTTGTCGCGGATTTCACGTTGCACATTGAGGACTTCACGTTCTTTGCGCATGTAGCTCAGCAGCATCTCCATCCGCTGCTCGACGAGTACGGTTTCCAGTAATTCCTGCTTTTGAGTCAAGGTGAGGTTCAAGTAAGCGGCGCAGACATTCGTCAGGTATCCCGAATCGTCGACTTGCTCCACGAGGCGGATCAGGGGTTCCATTGAACCGGGCAGGAGTTCGAGGATCTCGCGTGTCAATTCTTTAAGGTTGTTAAAAAGTGCTTCATTGCGGATCGAGTCGCCTGAATGGATATCTGCAACGGGTTCTCCGCGCGTGGAAAGAAAACCGCGGGGATCTGGAGTAAATTCCGCGAGGCGGTATCGGCTCAGACCGGTGACCACGATCTGTTTAGCGCCTGCTTCGGACGACACAACGCTTTCTATCTTGCAGAGCGTCCCGACTTGATAGAGATCTCCCGGGTCCGGGTCACCGGCCGTCAGAAGCCTCTGAGCCGCGATGATGATTAAATTATCCGCCCCTTCAGCTTCTTCGAGCGCTCGTATGCTCCGTCCGCGGCCCACAACTAGTGGCATCGAAATCGCCGGAAAGAGAACCGTGTTTCGGATCGGCAGGACTGGAAGAACGGCAGGCATATGTGCAGTAGTCGCCATGCCCTGAAAATGAGCAATTCATGCGCCGTTTTTTTGAGCGGTTCGTTGCCGTTCCGTAAATAAGGTAAAAAAGTCCTTAAAAGACTCAGACCATGGGATGTGCTTTTTTCTTATTCGCTTTTTTGCTGCGTTCAACGGCCACTTTGTGACCTTTCGGGGCTGTACCCGTCCGGTAGGCGGTTGCTTTGTCGCGGCGGATCTTTCGGTGTTTTACGCTGAGTCTCTTGGCCATACTCGCTCCTTGTTCAAATTCGTCTAGCACCTTGTTCCGTGAGTTTCTAGAGATTTCACCTCTTTGAAGGGTTTCGGGCTGCGATTTCGTTGACAAAGCCGCTCAGGTAGCGCTAATCGTCTTTGTTTCATTGGGGCCGCAAAGGAGAACGGTATGTCAACGATTCTGCATCGACTTGCCAAGTGGGCCGAGGAAAGCCCGGAGTCTCCAGCGCAACGCTACAAAAAGCGGGGCGTTTGGAAGACGATTACCGCCGGGGAGTTCTGGGATCGTGTTTATTATCTCGCCCTTTTTCTCGAATCTCGCGGGTTCGGTCCCGAAGACATCAGTTGCATCCTTTCACCTAATTGCCCCCAATGGGTTCATCTCGATCTTGCGGCCATGCTGGCCGGTGGCAAATCGGCCGGCCTGTATCCGAATTCCAATCCGAAAGACATCGCTTACATTCTGAAGCAAACCGGGGCCAAGGTTCTCTCCGTTCGTAACGCTGATTATTTCAAGAAGGTTCTTGAAGATCCCGAGGCCGGACGCTTTTTGGAAAGCGTTGAACTGATCATCACGTTCGATAAAGACCCGTCAATTTCACCCAAGGCAGTGACATACAAGTCGGCTTTGGAAGAGGGACGCGCGTTGGCCGCCCGGCACTCCGAAGCCGAAGGCCGTAAACGGCCGCAGGCATATCTCGACCGCATTGACCCTCATGCCGAGGCTTTCGTTATTTTCACATCCGGAACCACCGGCAATCCCAAAGGTGCACTGCTTTCGCACGACAATCTCGTTTTCACCTCTGATGTGATTGCCCGGGGTTGGCGGCTTCCGATGGGCCCCGGAGAAGAGCTTTTCTCGTTTCTTCCGCTTTGCCACATCGCGGAGAAGCTCCACAGCGAGGGAGTCGGGATCTCGCGAAGATATGCGGTGAGTTTCTGCACGAAATTCGACAACGTTTCGACCGAACTCGTCGAAGTTCAACCGACGCTTCTGCTTTCAGTTCCCAGACTCTGGGAAAAGATGGTGGAAGGCGTGATGAACAAGATAAAGAAAGCCCCGCTCGTCAGGAAGAACCTGGGGCTCTGGGCTCTTGATGTGGGCGCGCGGGTCGCGGAGGCAAAATTTTCGGGTGTGCTTCCTAACCCGGTCGATCTCGTACAGCTCAAGATCGCTGACCGGCTTGTCCTTTCAAAAATAAGGCAGGCGCTCGGATTGGAACGGGCGAAAGTGATCGCCTCCGGCGCGGCCGCGCTGCCTCCGTATGTTTCAAAATGGTTCAGGCGCCTGGGTCTCGAGGTTCTCGATACCTTGGGTCAGACCGAATCAACGGGGATTATTTGCATGAGTGAACCCGGAGTGGAGTCGGCCGGAACCGTAGGAAGGCCCGCTCCCGGAATCGAGGTCAAAATAGCCGATGATGGCGAAATCCTGACCCGTGGAAGACAGGTTTTCAAAGCCTATTTCAAGGATCCTGCCGCGACCGAACAGGCCCTTGAAGGAGGCTGGCTCCACACCGGCGATACCGGCGAAATAACCGATCGCGGTCTCATCTGCGTTCGGGGGCGAAAAAAGGACGTCCTCAAGACCTCCGGGGGCAAGATGGTCGCGCCGCTCCCGATCGAGGAAATGATCAAGACTTCACCGATCATCAGTCAGGTGTGTATGGTAGGTGACGGCCGTAAGTACTTGAGCGCGCTCATCACGCTGAAAGAGACAACGCTTTCGGAGTTGCGGTCACGCTTCGGAACACCCGCCGGCCCAATCATCGAAAATCGAGAGATTCTGTCGCAAGTTCGAAAGCAGATCGACAAGGTGAACGGCAAGCTGGCGACCTATGAGCAGATCAAGCGCTTTGCGGTTTTATCAAAGGAATTTTCGATCGAAGAGGGAGAGATGACCCCGACGATGAAGATGAAACGTTCGGTTATCGAGAACCATTTTCAGAAGATCATCGATGACCTCTATTCAAAATCCGACAATTCAGATGAGAGGCTTTAAACTCGCTTCTGCGGGGCGGTTTTCAAGAAGCGCAGGGTTTTGTAGTTTTCCTCAGCCCATCTCAGGCCCCAGTCTGATTTGAAGAGGATCACGGGCAGTCCGTCGCGGTCCTCGAGGCAGCGGCTATCCTCGCGGCGTTCGAAATAATCTGGATCGAGACCCGTGCCCTCCACCCAGCGCGCATGAATGTACGGCAGTTTTTCTATCTTCGCGTCCACGCCATATTCGGATTTGAGCCTGAACTGGAGCACTTCGAATTGCAGCGCGCCGACCGCGCCCAAAATGGGGTCCTTGTCACCGAGCCCGCGCTGGCTGTAAACCTGAACGACGCCTTCTTCGGAGAGCTGATCGAGCCCCTTTTTCAGCTGCTTTCGTTTCATCGGATCCAGGATCATGACGTTCGCGAAATGCTCGGGAGAGAATCGAGGCACGCCCTCATATTCAAACGATTTCCCGGAACAAAGAGTGTCTCCGATCCGGAGGTCTCCGGTCGTATCGAGCATCCCGACGATATCGCCGGGCCAGGCTTCCTCGACAATGACGCGCTCCTGCGCGAAAAATTGAAGCGGCTTGGAAAGTTTGTATTCTTTTTTGAGACGGGCGTGAGTGGCGCTCATGTTTCGAATGAATTTACCTGAGCAGATTCTCATGAAGGCGACGCGGTCCCGGTGTGCGGGGTCCATGTTTGCCTGAATTTTGAAAACGAAGCCCGAGAACCTGGTGTCCGTCGGCGCGACCATTCCGGAGGTGGTTTTGCGGGCCATGGGGGCCGGTGCGATCTCGATAAAACGATCGAGAAACCGTTGCACGCCGAAGTTGTTCATGGCGCTTCCGAAAAAGACGGGCGTCAGCTGCCCCGCCAGGATTTTCTGGAGATCAAACGAATCTCCGGCGAGGTCGATCAGTTCCAGTTCGGATTTGAGCTGGTTGTGAAGCTCGCGGCCTTCATCGACGTCGTTTCTGGGGCCGGCCATCAATTCCGAGAATACGGGATCGTCGATTCCCGTCACCTTGCGCGGCTCAAGGCGCCCCTTGACGTTCGCTTCGCCCTCCGTCTGGAATATGAGAACCTCGTGGCTTTGGCGGTCGTAAACGCCGCGGAATCGATCACCCATTCCAATGGGCCAAGTCATGGGACAAGAACGAATCCCGAGGACTTTCTCGAGCTCGTCCAAAAGATCGAGAGCATCGCGGCTCGGCCGGTCCAGTTTGTTCATGAAGGTGAAAATCGGAATTCCGCGCATCCGGCACACCTCGAAGAGCTTGCGCGTCTGAGGCTCGACACCTTTGGTAGCGTCGATCAGCATCACGGCGGCGTCGGCGGCGGTCAGGGTTCTATATGTGTCTTCAGAGAAATCCTTGTGGCCTGGAGTATCCAGAAGATTGATTTGAACGTCTGAGTATTCGAACTGGAGAACGCTCGAACTGATCGAAATCCCGCGTTGCTTCTCGATTTCCATCCAATCGGAAGTCGTGTGGCGCTGATTGGCCTTCGCGCGAACGGCGCCAGCCAGATGAATGGCGCCTCCGTAAAGCAGGAGCTTTTCGGTCAAAGTGGTTTTGCCGGCATCCGGATGCGATATAATGGCGAAAGTGCGACGCCGGGCAACTTCTCGTTCCAATGACATTTCTACGCTATGCACCAAAATTCAAAATTAATCAAAGCTAATCAGAGCTTAGCTATATCCCGGAGTGTATATTGTTAATCTGCTCAGAGTCGGGTCACGGGCTGCCGAAGAGTATTTGAGCGTAGGGATCGGGTATAGCAGAGAGAGAGACTTATGAAAGCCGCTATGATCGCGCTGGTGGTCCGTCGCGAAGGCGAAGCTCTGTCACTGCTGGACACCTTGTCTGATGATCGCGAAATCGCCCTTCTCGAGTCGGCTTGTGATGAAGGACTCAGCGATCCTCTCCAGAACATTTATGACCGGCGTCAACGCCAGGTTCAAGAGGACAATGAATTCGGTGATTACGTTGAGGAATTACTAAGCCAGCCCTTTTTGCGACCAGAAATCCGGGAACATGGAGTTCAGTGGCTGAAATCTAAAATCCGGATCGAGGAATATCAGAAGACAGAAGTCGAGGCTGCCAAAACGATTGCTGATTTCGCTTATAGAATGTTTCTCGAGAACCCCAAAATGACTGACTTTTCACTTACCGGAAGCGCGACCATCATCCGAGTCCGCGTCTTTGTATTGGGAAATGAAAAGGCCGTCGCGCCACAATCCAACGCTGCTTAGATTCTTGATAAAAACCTGCCATTTTCTTGCAAGACTATTGCTTGATTAATCAGAAATACCAGGATATCTGACCCCCACGGTAAACTTACGCTGAATGCATTAACACTTGGGGGAAGAATGAGGCTTCGGTTTGTTTCTGCGATTTTCTTTGTGCTTCTGTTCGTACACACAGGCTGGACAGCGACAAGCTGGGCCGATGATGTTGTTCCGCCGTGCTTGTCCTACGGGCGCGATTTGCCGATCAACAATCAGCAAGTTCTGCATTGGAAGCGCACCACGCCCAATCAATTTCGTGAGCGCGCGCATGTTTTCGGAACTGTCGTTCAGGTGTTTCCGGACCGGAACGGCCACGAGCACTTTGTCATCAATATCGGCAAGCACGGCGAGGATACTATCGAAGTTATTTATAACCAGGACTTCGGCCCGATACCGGATCCGCGAATCGGGATGACGGTTGAAGCTTGCGGAGATTACATTACATCAACGGCCCGCTCCGGCCCGTACCCGGCTTCTCCGGTTGGCGCGATCATCCATTGGGTGCATGCGAATCCATCCGGACGGGGTCACGACCCCGGGTTCGTGGTTGTTGACGGCAAACTCTGCGGACAGGACGCGGAAGGCGCTGGCCCCCGGCCTCGTCCCCGGCCGCCGAGGCGGCATCGCTAGCCGCTAAAGGCTTTGTGAATGAAGACTCATTCACGGCTGCTTTCCACAGCCGATGAAATCAAAGCTCTGGCAGATGCCCTGAAGGGCCGCGAGACCATTGCCTTTGATACTGAATTCATTCGCGAGCAGACGTTTTTTCCGATCGTCGAAATCATCCAGGTCGCCACGAGCGAGGAGTCATGGCTCGTTGACGCGAAAGCGTTCAAGAGGGGCTTTGCGCACGGGCCAGATGGTTCCTTTGATCCTGGCATACAGCCTCTTCTTGATGTTTTTCAGGACCCCGCTGTTTTGAAAATTGTCCACGCGGCGCAGGGTGATCAGGAGTGTTTGTATACCAGCTTCAAAATCGTCGCGTCTCCGATCCTGGATACCGCGGTCGCGGCCTCGCTTTGCGGCTATGGAGAAGGTGTTGGACTCGGAAAGCTCCTGAAGTCGGTGCTTGGTGTTATGATCAAGAAGGGACATGCGCGAACGAATTGGGCGATCAGGCCCCTTCCTGAGCAGCTTTTGGAATACGCCCTCGCTGACGTCGAGCACCTCGTTGCCTTGGGGCAGCGTCTGCTGGAGCAATTGGATGAACTCGGGCGCCGGACGTGGGGGCTCGAGCTTTCGGCAAAATGGAGCGATCCATCGCTTTACGAGATGGATGCGCACGGCTTGGCGATGCGTTTAAGCCGTGGAGCCCATCTGGACAAACGCGCGCATTCGGCGCTCGTCGAACTGGTCGGCTGGCGCGAGCAGCGCGTACGGCAGCTGAACGTACCTCGCCGTTGGGTGGCCGATGATGCTGTTTTAATGGACTTGGCGAGGGTACGTCCGAAAGATATCGAACACCTGTCGACTTTCAGAGGCTTGAATAAAGGAGAGTTGAAGCACAGCGGGGAGCTGATTCTTTCCGCGCTCAAGCGGGCGTCCGAAGTCGGAGATTCCGGTTTTCGGGATAGCACCCGGCCGGATATTCCGTCTTCATCAGAAAGCCAGGTGCTCGATCTCCTTCGCTGTTATCTCGGAATTCTCGCTGATCAACATAAAATCGCCTTGAAGCATCTCACGACCGTTACACAACTTCTTCCGCTTCTCCGGGCACCGCTTGATAAACCCGAGGACTTGATCAAAGCCGGCGTTCTGAATGAACACGCGGCAAAGCTGGTCGGTGATGAATTGCTTCATTTCGTAAAAGGAAAGCGCGCGCTTTCAATCAGCAACCGCGAGGTTTCAGTGGTTGAACTGAAAGGTTCGGGGTAAGTAGATTTAGTAACGGGGGACGGGGAAAATTATGGGATCAGTTAACGCAAAAACAGCGACTTTATCTGATGTCAGGGGAACCTATTCGGTCGAGTTCAGGAGACGCCGCGCGTTGAACTGGCTGACACTCGGGTTGACCTACTCAGTGATGTACATGGGCAGGTACAATCTTTCGTTCGCGAACAAGTCCCTCTCTACCGAATATGGATGGGACAAGGCGCAGATCGGAATGATTATCACGCCGGCCCTGCTGATTTACGGGCTATCCGCGATGTTTAACGGCCCGATCGCCGACAAGATCGGCGGTCGAAAAGCGATGATGATCGGAGCGATCGGGACCGTGGTGTTCAATTTCCTTTTCGGTTTGGGCGCCTACTTGGGGTTCCTGGGAACCGGCACTCTCCTGCTGGGGTACTTCGCAAGCATCTGGGCATTGAATTCGTATTTCCAGTCTTTCAGCGCGCTCTCCCTAATCAAAGTGAACTCCAGCTGGTTTCACATCAGCGAAAGAGGCGTGTTTTCCGCGATCTTCGGATCCATGATTCAGGGTGGCCGGGCTCTCATTTTTTTCATCGGGGGAATTCTCGTAACGATTCTCCCATGGCAGTGGGTTTTCTTCGTTCCGTCGATGTGTGTGGCGGTGATGACCTTCATGACATACAAATTCGTGCAGAACTCACCCGAGGACTGCGGGTTTCAGGAACTGGATGTTCAGGATGCCTCGAGCGGCGATACTGAAAAGGTGAGCTTCAAGTACGTTGTTCGAAAAGTGTTCACAAATCCGGTTACCTTGACTATCGCAGTCGCGGAGTTTTGCACGGGTTTCGTCAGGCACGGCTTTGAACAATGGTTTCCACGCTATATGTTGGAAGCACACAAGTTGTCGTTGGAATCCGGCGTATTCCAGAAAGGAGCCGGAGCGGTCGTCATTGCCGGGATATTGGGAGCGTTTTTCGCCGGAACAATTTCAGACTGGGTCTTTAAAGGACGCCGGGCTCCCGTTGCTTTTTTGGGTTATTTCGTGCAAGTCGTCAGCCTCGGCGTGATCTGGACGGCGCCCAGCCTTCAATGGGTCATCGTTGCCTTTATCGCGAATTCGTTTGCGATCAGCACGGTCCATTCAATGCTGTCGGGCACGGCTTCGATGGATTTCGGCGGCAAAAAGGCCGCTGCTACAGCTGCCGGCCTTTTCGATGGAATGCAGTACGTAGGGGGTTCGGTAGTTGGCGTAGGGATGGGCTGGCTGCTCGACAGTTTCGGCTGGGGCGTTTGGGGCCCAAGCATGATTGGTTTCGCTCTCATCGGCGGAGGGCTTATGCTGTTTCTCTGGAATGCGAGACCCCAGCGAGGCGGCGCTCACTGAGCGGCTTTTCGGTTCGTTCTACTTCGCATAGCGTTCGTCCCTTTGGAACGGTCGATGCAATCTCCCTGGTCAAACAAGGGAGAACTAACATATGCGCAGAATCATATTAGGGCTGATGACAGCGACGTTAGTGGTAGGGACCGCTGCATGGGCTCAAGAACGAGATGAAACCACCACCACGGGAGCCACGACCGCCGAAGCGAGCGAAGTGACTCAAGGCTATCTGACGGATGAAATTTTCAGCGTGAAGCCTCTCGTAGGCGTGATCGCGTATCGGGATCTTTTCACCTCAGATACGAATACCAGCAGAGGCGCGCTGGGCTTGAGCATGGACTACAACGCTTCAGCAATGCTCGGCGAAACGATGCAGCGGAATTGGTACCTCGGTCCGAGCGTCGGCTTCATTTATTCACATCTTGGTTCTCCGGGCTCGAATTTCTTCGGTTCGGCCCCGGATGTGGCAACCGGTGGCAACAGTGCCCCTGGCGCCAATATCTTGATTATTCCGACCAACCTGAAATTCGGATACAACATTGCTGACAGCCTGCGGATCTCGGCTCATGGCGGCGGGAACGTTATTTACCGCTCGGTCGCGAGTTCGATGAACCTGGACACCGACAGCGCCAGCCAGGATTCCTTGTGGAAGTACTATCCGAACGTCGGAGGTGACCTCGACATCGGATTCGGGAAGAACGTCGCTCTTTCGCTACGACCTGACGTTACGTTCACACCGAATGAGAACTTCTTCATGGGAACGCTTGGTTTGGGAGTAGCCCTTGGTTGATTCAGCGATAGGCTGACGCCCAATTCTGGCATTAACCCAGATTGTGATTTCCGGGTGGCCCGCAAAGGCCACCCGGTTTTTTTGAGGCAGTCGCAGTAGATGTCGGAAATGCCGCTTAGGACTTCGAGATTAATTGAAGGAGTCCTTTATGCTTCTGTTCTAGAACAGTCCAGCGGGAAGACTCGACCGTTCAGTAACCGAGGAATTGTAAATGTAACGTACGGTGCTACATCCCTGCTCAGAACAAAGGAGCATTTTTTATGAAAGTTTTCAAAGTCGCAGTCGCAGTCGCGGGATTACTCATCGGAACCATCGCAAGCGCCGATTCAATCAACCTGAGGTCCGCGAATAATGTCGGTATTCGCATTTCCTTTCAACAAAAGAAAGAAGCAGTGGGGCAAACGAGCTCGGTTCGAGCAACCGGCGTGCAAGTGCTGGTGCAACATGGAATTCCTGGAGAAACCCGAGTTATTCTTATAAATAAATGTCGATCGTTCGCTTATCCAACGGAACGCAGTTTCGAATACGCCTTCGATTGCGGATATCGCGAGAACGGAACTGTGTTGCTCGATCAATGCGTTCTCAGGGGAGACATTGGGGAAGCACAGTTCTATGCTCAAGACCTTACCAGCGTACTTGTTCAAAACACAACTTACGGATTTTCCGTGGGCTGCAGGCAGGAACTGGCTGTCGAGCTTTCACGCGGAAATTGGCTGGTTGACCCTGTTAATGGAACTCATAACTTTCAATTCAGGTTTTCTTATTGATTGCCAATAAAGACTAGCTTACCGCTCGCTCCATTTCCGGAAAGACAAAGAAATTTCTTGCTTCTCCCTACGCAGCCATCTTCAGTGAGAGAAAGAGGCGGTCATCCGCGCCGCGCTGGACGTAGAGAACCGTACTATCCCCTCGTTTCATCTTCTTGGTGATCTGGGTGAGCTCTTTGGCGTTGCGAACTTCTTTGTTGTTCGCGTTGAGAATGATGTCCCCGGGGAATAGCCCGGAGTCGAAAGCCGGGCTGCCGAGCCGGACCCCCACAACGAGCGCACCGGCGTTTTTCGATTTTCCGATAAAATGAGCGATTTCATCGGGGACGTCTTCTACCGCGAGACCGAGCGAGCCGCGGCCTGGGCGGTCCCCTTTTTTTGCGGCTTGTCCCGCAAGCTGGGCTGGGCGGGCGCCTGGTTCCTCACTGCTGTTGATCTTGATGACTTCAGGGCGGCCATCGCGAACGATATCGAGCTGAACTTGTTTACCGATTTGTGTTTTCCCGATCAGCGTTTTTAACTTGGATGAACTCTCAACGCGAAGGCCATTCGCCTTCAGTATGACGTCACCGGGGGCCAATGATTTGCTGGCGGGGCTTTCGGGCCGGACGTCACTGATCAAGGCTCCTTCTGTCCCTTTTACCTTAAAATGGCTTGCAAGGTCCTCATCGAGGTCTTGGGCCGTGACGCCGATCCAGCCGCGTATCACCCGTCCAGCGTTTATTAACTGGTTGGCGACCTCTTTGGCGATGCCGGAGGGGATCGCGAATCCGATCCCGGAAAAGCCGCCGCCTTGTGAAAATATCGCCGTGTTGATGCCGATGATTTCGCCTTTGGAGTTCAGAAGGGGACCTCCGGAACTTCCCGGATTAATCGCCGCATCGGTTTGAATAAAATCCTCAATGTCGAGTACGCCCATCTCCGCGCGGCTTTTAGAGCTGATGATTCCGAAGCTGACGGATCGAATTAATCCATACGGGCTTCCGATTGCCAAAGCCCAGTCTCCGACTTTGATGTCATCGGAGTCGCCGAATTCAAGAACCGGCAGATTCTTTTCGCCGTTGGGCTGTTTGTCGAGCTGAATGACCGCGAGGTCGGTTTTGGTGTCGATTCCGACGATATGAGCCGAGCCTTTACGCTTTTCATCAAAGGTGACCGTGATGCGCTCGGAACCCTCAACCACATGGCTGTTCGTCAGGATCATCCCGTCAGGTCGGATGATCACTCCCGAGCCGACACCGAGCGCGCGAGGGTTGATTCCTTCGGGCGGTTCACCCGGCTGCCCAGGCTCGTCGGATCCCCACGGGAGCGGCGGCATGCCGGGAGCGGAGCCCTCGCCGGCCGAGTAGGTTTTAACCGCGCTAATACTTACAACCGTCGGCATTGCTTTACGAACGATATCATTCAGGGCGTGGGCTGCTTTGTTAACGAGCTGCTGATCGGCTGCTTTTTCCTCAGGGGGGGTGTCTTGCGCGTTGAAAGCCGTGATGCTTAAACCGATAGCGCTCAGAAACAAGAAGCCCGCCTTGAGGGCAGAATTATTGTATTTTGCCATACGGACGTGGATTGCAGGTCATGTGCCGCTCCGGTGATTACCGGAATCGCCATGCGGCTACGAGTTACAACACTTTTTCTGTTTTTTCCCGCTCCCGCAGGGACAAGGATCGTTGCGTCCAACTTTGGGTTCCGCGCGCTTGAACGGTTCTTGCTTGAGCGCTCTCGCGTCGAAAAAGCGCCATTGACCGTCTTCTTTCCTGAATTGACTGACCTCCCAATGATCCTCGATTTTGCCGTGCAGTTCGTATTTTGCGCAAAACGTAATCAAGCCTTCAGAGTCGGTTGCCGCTCCTGCCTTCGATTCGACGATCTTGAGTCCGAGCCAGTCCGAATCGCGTGACCACTCTTCGATTTCGTCCCGCTTCACGTCACCTCGCGTTTCGGAATGATGCGTGTCGATGATGAAATCCACCTGCCCGAGCGTGAATGCGGTGTACCGGGCTCTCAAAAGCTTCTCGGCCGTCTCTGGTTGCTTTCGCCGTTCGATGAAGGGCAGGCAGCAGCCGCTCAGGTTGATTTGCGATCCGCAGGGGCAAAGTTGATCAGCGTTCATGGAGTGATATTAGCCTAAACTGTGGAAAAGTTGCCGAAAAAATGGCTGTTTGCCGTTAACTTTCGTTCGGGCTTGCAAGCGGGGCCGTGACAGCGTAACTGGAATATGGGACCATTCATGACGCCAAAAATCGAAGTTTATACGACCAAAACATGCCCCTATTGCGTGCGAGCGAAAGCCCTCCTGAAGAGCCGCAGCATTGCGTTTCAGGAGATCACGATTGACCCGAATGACGATCTCCAGTGGGACGCGCTCGAAAGGCGTTCAGGAATGCAAACGGTCCCCCAGATCTTCGTCGACGGAAAAATCCTTGGCGGCTACACCGATCTTGCTGATTTGGATGCTCGCGATCGGCTTGAATCGCTGAAAGCGGGATAGCCCGCTTTAAGGCAGTTCCTGCCAGGCCGGCGCTTGCGTTCGGAGTTTGTGGAATACTTCGGCGACGGTTGCAACCGCGTCTTCAACGCTCGTCCGGCTGGCGTCGATCTGGTTCTGCATGAAAAGGCTCGTGACCTCAGGTGTGACTTGGCTGATGAAGATGGAACCTTCCCAATATTCTATGTAGCTCGTTCCATTGTATTTCGCGTAAGTGATTAAGATCTTTTCCGGCTTAGTACTGGTTCCCCTCTGTAAACTGTGGGACCAGGACATATCCCATTTCACGGTGATAAAATCGTCAACCTCGTAATGAACGTTGAATAGGAGTACGACATGCGGGCTCGGCAAGTCGAATCCGCGTGTGTAGCTGGAACGGGTGACATCATTCCATTTCATGACTGGCTGGTTGGCCGATACGGCCCAGACCTCCCGAAGTGGTCTCATGATGCAGCCTCCGCCATTTCCCCATTTGTAAGTCTTGGCTTCTCCACCCGCAAATCGATCAATTGAGAACGATCCGTCCGGGTTTCTTGCGCAGTATTTTGTTGGGCGATATTTCTCAGGCGGCAAAGGGGAGGGCTCGGGGTCCGGGCTACTCGGGCGATCCGGGTTTTCGGGAGGAGTGTAGGGGAGTTCCGGATCGTCGCCGACGAAAGGCTGATCAGCGTCCTTTCTAATCGGGGTGCTCAGATCCTTCCCGCAAGCTGAAGTGCTTGCGGTGATCGCCAAGATGAATAAAACCTGTAAAGCCCGGAAAACCCGTCCGTAGGTAAGGCAGAGGCCCATCCAGAAAGGATAAAGATCACTCCTAGGAAAATCAATGGTAGATGTCGCCGCCAGAGCCGGAGCCGTCGCCCGGAAGGCTGGACCCGCCTGAGCCGCTTTCGCCGTCGTAGACATCATCCGGTCCCGACCCGTAGTTTGGGTCGCGCCGCGAGAGATCCGGGTCGTAGATTTCGTCCGGACCGGCTCCGCCCGTGCCACCCGCGCCGTCGTTTGAATCCACTGGTGAATCCACGGGCGAACCTGGGCGAGGCAAGTTCTGGTTTCGGGAAAGTCCGCAATCAGTATCGACGTGTGTCCATTGCAACCACCGACCATTTTGTTTGGTTCGGCGAAATTTCGAGAGGCAAGTATAAACGCTTCTCGGATTGCGAGGGCCTTCGGCGGTCAGCTTATACTGCATCGCGAGCCCCTCGAAGCTCGCTCGGGAATCGACGCAGCCTTGAACCTGATAGATTTCGAATGCGGAGCTGGTTTTGCGAATCATCGCTGAGCCGAAGAAGGCGTGTTCCGCAGCTCTGTTCGCGAGGCGAATTTGTTCGGCGTTGGCGGCACGCCTGATGCGGTGATCACAGCGAAGGTCGCGTGCGTCCGAACTCGCGAACGCTCCGGTTGAAAAAATCGAAAAAACCACGACGAGCGAAACCGGAAAATACTTCATCATTCAGGACCTCCGAAGTCTTGCGGTATCTATAACGAAGCGCGTAAAAATACCAACCAATTCTCTGATGAACTTTTGAACAGTTGAACAGGGCGGGAACGAAATGGAATCGGTTCTCGGGCTTGGAATATAGATTTATCGGAATAATCTGTGTTTCCACGCGGGCTTAGCTACAGGCTTTAAACGATTCTGGCTGGCATCTTGTCTGCAACAGACCGGACGACGATTCGCGTGGATCGTTTGCGGAGATCTTCATTATGTGGAAATTTGGCTGCCTCGCAGTGGTATTGGCGCTCACCGGAATTCTAGTCAGTCAAAAGGGATATACCGCTCTCGCGGGTCACGAGACTCCTGTTTGTGAGGACCCGGAACTGCAGGAAGCTTATCGTCTTCTTCGGTCGAGAAATCGGGTAAGTCGTGGATTTGCGAAAAATCAGAGCGAGTATCTCGACGAGATCAAAAAGATCTCGAAAGGTGCTCATAAAGAAAGGCGTTTTCGCGAAGCAATTCATTACTTTTGTCTCGCACTCCTTCCCTTTGGTCCCATTTACCTTCCTGCCCATGCCGCGAAAATCGGGACCGGGACGGCCATTCAGGGGTTGGGCAGGGTCATTGAGGACCATGTGTTGAGGGGGGACAGTCCGGTTCTTGACTATGATATCGAATCAGATCCCTTGGGACCGGCGGCGATGTTTTCTTCGGCTGACGTGAAAAAAAGGGTCAGCGAACGGCTTCAGTATTTCGAGGTTCAACACAACGAACTGCGCGAAAAATTTGCGACTCTGTCGAAAAAATACCCGGACACCCTTTTTGCAAGGATCCGAAATCGATATAGCCTCGGAGCAGTCGATGATGATTACCTCAAGCTTGTCCTAGCCGAAGGAGAGCTCCGCGAAGTCCTTTACTCCTCTGAGGCAGCGTATACTCGGCATGCGATGTCAGCGATTCACGCCCTCTGCGCTTCCAGAACCGAAGTGAAACCTTTCACTGCCCAGGAGCTTGCGGTATTGATTCCGCTTCTTTAATCAGCGGGCGATCCAAAAAATCCCGAGGGCGACCGAGGCGGTCGATACCGTGGCGGCGATTCCGCGAAAGTAACTCAACCCTGAGTGAGCCAGACGGGATCCAAGACTTCCGATCAGGAATGAAAAACCGGACATGGAAACGATGGTCCCGATCCCGAATAGAACGAGGTAAACAGCTGCTGCCGTACGGGTTGGCATGGCAAGGGCCGGAAGCACTCCCAGAAAATGAGAAGCGCCCGCAAGGCCGTGGAGGATTCCAACGCCCAAAGCCGCGTGGGTGTGGCATTGATGATCCTGTCCAGCATGAATATGGAGATGGGTGTGTTCTGCCGGGTGTTCAGGATGATGATGCGAATGAGCATGCACTCCAAAGGTTCGGCGAAGGCCCCAGATTCCGATCGCGATCAGCATGAGCCCCACCAGGCGTTCGCAATGAGAAGAGAAAACTTCGACGCTTAGCGTATCGCGAAGGACCCAGGCAAAAAGCGCCACGAGAACAACTCCCGAAGCGTGACCGAGTCCCCATTTCAATCCGAGAATCCATGAACGTCTGTTTTCCTGGATTGCAAAGGGTGCGACTGCGGCTAAGTGATCGGGGCCGGTTACCACATGAACGGCTCCCGCAACGAATCCTGCCAAACTGATCGAGAAGACAGAGAGTGAGCTCATGACGCGCACAATATCATAGATTCGTGATGCTTGCAGGGTTTAGCTGTTAATGGCTCTGAACCTGAATGGGTAAGTCAACTGTGAAGGTCGAGCCCTGTTCCGGAGTACTTTTGACGGTGATTGTTCCCGAGTGAGCTTGAACGATCTGTTTTACGATAAATAGGCCGAGGCCGAGGCCGTGCGTGCTTTTTATTTCGGCAGCCCGTTCGAAGCGTTCGAAGATTCTGGACTGCATTTCGGAGGCGATTCCGATACCCGAGTCGGTCACCTCGAGACGAGCGAGATTCTTTTGCACATCGTGCGTAAGCCTGACAGCGATGGGTTTGCCTTTTCCATATTTGATCGCATTTGAAAGGAGATTTGTCAGAACCTGGTCGAGTCGGCCTCGATCCCAAGAGCCAACAAGATGCTGCTCCCCTTCGATGGAAATGGTACTTCCGGCTTCGTGGGCTTGCTCCGACAAGTTGGTCACGACTTCGCGGACCGCGGTGCCGAGGTCGACGTCAGCCTTTTCTATTTCGAAGCGCTTGGCGCGAATTCGAGTGAGATCGAGTAACTGGTCCAGAAGGTGTCCGAGCCTTCTGCTCTCCCGCTCCGAAGCAGCCACCGTTTTTTTCAGCGTTGACGAGGGCATTGCGATTCCTGGGAGCGGCGAGGAGTCTGGGATTTGGCGGAGCTGACGGTCCAAAAGCTGGAGTTGCAGATTGAGGGACGTTAGGGGTGTTTTAAGTTCATGCGTGGCAATCGAGAGGAACTCGTCGCGTGAAGTAATCGCTTCCTCAAGTTTCGAGACGAGAACATTTTTTTGGTGCTCCAATTCCTTGCGATGGGAGATGTCGACCATGGTTCCCGCCATTCGGTTTGGCTTCCCTGCTTCATCGTAATACGCGTGACCTCTGGTCAGGATCCAGTGGATGCTCTGGTCGGGCCAGATACTCCGGTACTCGGCTTCGTAATACCGGTGTTCCCTGACGGCCGAATCGATCAGGTGGCTGACTCGGTCCCTGTCATCCGGATGGAGGTGCGCGAAGAACGCCTCTTCGAGGCCGGGCCATTCCCCGGGCCTGAAACCAAGGAGTTGCTCGCATTTTTCTGAAATCGTCAGGCGACCTGTAACCAAGTCCCGGTCCCACGTTCCCATTCTCGCGCCATCGAGGGCGAGCGTGAGCTTTTCGTGCGCCACTCTGAGCGCCAATTCGGCGGATCGCGCCCGCAGGAGGGCCTTGATCGTGGCAAGGAGAACGGGTGGTTCAATCGGATGGGTCAGGTAAGCATCGGCTCCGTGTTCCAGGCCATATACTTGGTCGCTGCTCCGCACGAATGTAGCCGAAAGATGCAGAATCAAAATGCTGGCGGTTCTCGGGTCAGCCTTGAGTCTGGCAGCCACCTCATAACCGATGATGTCCGGGAGCTGGACGTCGAGGACGATGAGCTCCGGATTTGTTTGCGCCAGGCGGAGCGCGGCTTCACCCGTGTCACCTTGAAGTACCTCATATCCGCCGCGTTCCAGAATCTTGCTGACGGTATAGCGGTTGACCTGGTCGTCGTCGATGACCAGGATTCTTGGTTTATCCATGCGAAGCCTCCTTCAGCCGGGCGTCGATGTCCGATCCGATCGCTGCTCGAAGCGACGCGAGAAGCGCCTCGCGCGCGTTACCGTCTTTCTTAATGATGGCGACGGTGGTCCGTTTAAGAAAAGTGAGCTCGGTTTCGCTGAGGGATTTTGAAGTAATGATGATGACCGGAATGTTCGCGGTTTTGGGATCCTCGCCGAGATTTCGAAGTACTTCGGCTCCCGGCATACCGGGCATCATCAGGTCGAGGATAATCGCATCAGGACGGTGCTGGCGCGCAAGAGTTAAACCGTCCGAGCCATTGCTGGCCTCAAGCAGAATATACTCATGAGTGAGCTCCGTTCGAAGTACGTATCGGGCGATCTCGTCGTCATCGATGATGAGTACCTTGGGCCTGGCCTGTGCCGGCTCGGGTATAGCGACCTCTTGAACTGCTCCCAGATGCTGAGCCGGCAATTCGAGAAAGAAGGTCGAGCCCACGCCGGGCGTACTTTCGAGATAGATACTGCCGCCAAGCAGGGTAGCCAATCTCCGCGAGAGCGAAAGGCCGAGTCCCGTGCCTTTGGTTCGTTTTTGAAGTTTGGAATCCAGTTGCATGAATTCTTCGAAGATACGCTCGTGGTGCTCTTTCGCGATGCCGATACCAGTGTCAGAAACCGCGAAAACGACGACGTTGTTCGCCTTTGGTTCGGCTCTGACGCGGATTTCTCCTTTTTCGGTGTACTTGAGCGCGTTCGAAATGAAATTGCGGAGAATCTGGGAAAGTTTGGATGAATCCGTGTAAAGGGTTGGGAGATCCGTTCGGTGCTCTTCGAAAATCAGCTGAACCGATTCGTTGGTTGCGACTAGCGGCCTGAGCATTCCGCGTAAGGTGGAAAACAGATTCTGGATATCAACAGCTTCTGGATGAACCGATATTTTGCCCGCTTCTACTTTAGCGAGGTCGAGCAGATCATTGACCAGCTCCGAAAGGCTTTCGGCTGATTTTTGAATGTATTTGACCTGTTTTTCCTGCTCAGCGGTAAGGTCGCCGTCAACGTGCTCCAAGAGCAATCGGCAAAGACTGATGATCGAGTTTAGCGGAGTTCTGAATTCATGAGTCATGTTGGATAGGAACCGGGTCTTCAGTTCGCTCGCGCGCTGGAGATAGCCCGCCCGTTCGTCCAGCTCCGCGTAAAGCGCAACGACTCCGCGGTTCGTATCCTCCAGTTCACGATTCACGCGGGCCAGCTCCTCTTGTCGGGCCTGCAGCTCATTCAAGGCACGCAGGAGATCCTGGTTCTGGCGCTGAATTTCCTCGAACGGGGTCTGCGGCGCCTGGGTTGCCAGGGCGTCGACGAGTTTCAGGATCTCCGGGACTCCGATCCCTTGTTTGTGCGGCGGCAGGTATTTGCCGATCCTGACGATCGTTCCATTTTCCGACGAGGTGAGTTCGAATTCGTCCGAGAGTCTTCTCGCGCCCAGTATGCCCAGTCCCATTCCGGACGGTGATTCATACGTGCCATCCATGATTTCCTGTAAATGGGGGATTCCTTGTCCCTCATCTCGAAAGACGACGGAGAGCAGTTGCCTCGGAGACTCCCCCAGAATTGAGAACTCAACCCGACCGCCTTTTCCATATTGATAGGTATTTCGCGCGATTTCCGAAACAGCGGTCGCGAATCCGGTTTGATCACTTGTTTCGAAGTCCAGGGCTGCCGCGATCTGTCTTGCCCTTTGGCGGCTGAGGACGATGTCATGCTCGACTTTGATCTGCATCGAAAAAACCGTCCGGTCCGTCACTGGTCAGCTCCTGGTGAGGTTCTGACTACGAGGACTGTGACATCGTCGGTACCTCTGTTGAAATCACGATAAAGAATTCCGGCCACGATGCTGGGGTGTTGCGTTACGAGTCCGGGATATCGGTCGAGTCTCCACTGTGTCATCAAGCCGTCTGAATTCATGATCAGGAGCGATTCCGCCGACCAGGGAAGCGAGATGGTCCTGAGTTGCCGGGATTCCGTGCCGAGAGTGCCGTTCTGAGTTGTCAGGACCTTCGTGCCCTCGGGCCGGGCGATCGCTCCAGAAACATTGCCGATCCCCGCGAATATCAGCTCGTTTCGATCCCAGCATATTTGAGCCATACTGAGTGCCGCGCCGCGAGTACTGCGCAAAGCGAGGTTTTCGCGGCGAAAGATTTCCTGAAAATCTTGTGCCTTGTTTTTCTTAAAAGTATGAAGCGCTTCTTCAGCGGCTTGCTCGGCACCGGGGCCATGTCCCAGTCCGTCAACCACCATGAAAAGAGGGCCCTCTTCAAGGAACTCGACTGCCCAGCCATCTCCGCATGCCCGCTCTCCGGGATAGGGCAGGCAGATCACTCCCACGTCGGTGTGTCGCTCTCTTGAGGCGAGCGTTGGTTTTTTCGTGACTCGAGCGACCGCGACGGTCCCGATTCCAAGTTGAGTATACAAATGAAACGTGCTCGACAAGCGTTGGATGGCACCGAGACCAGTGCCGGGACTGCCCGCCGTGGAGAAACCGTCCCGCAACGCTTCAGGGATACTGATGATTCCCGGGCCGCGATCCAAGGAAAGGAGTTCGAAGCAGGTCAAACCCTCTTCTTGGCCGGACAGGACCGTGAAAATCAGGTGCCCGGTAAGGGCATGTTTGATGAGGTTGTTGGCCAGTTCGGTGGCGATAATCGCGATCCTGCCGATATCTGTTTCGCTAAATCTCGTTGTCGAAGCGAGGACGGTCGCCCGCCGTCGAGCTTCTCCGACCTGCGAAATATCGGTGACTGGCACTAGCATCGAAAGGCGGGATTCATTGCTTCCACTTATAAACCGTGACACGTGTCCCTTCTCCGACTTTAGAGTCGATATAGAATTCATCGACCAGGCGTTTCGCGCCGCCGAGGCCGAGACCCAGGCCCGATCCGGTGGTGAAGCCATCCCGGATACCATAGATCATGGCGTTGCGGGCCAGCTCGCTGGACGCAGTCACCAGTTTGGTTTGATCGATCAGGCTGAGCTGAATCTGATTCGACCAACGGCGAACAAGGTGCCTGGCCTGGACGATGTCCGAATCAGTGCGAATGGCCATGGTCTCTGATCCGATTACGGCGATCTGTCTAAGCTGCGCCAGGTTTCCGTTCACGGAGTCCCTCACTTGGCCGCTCCTCGCGCATCGCATTCAGGAGGGCCATACCTTTATCGACGCTCAACGCGGTCTGGACTCCTGGCAACGACAGGCCTAGTTCGACGAGCGTGATCGCGACCGCGGGACGCATTCCAACGACGACCGTGTTTGCGTCCAAAACCCGGGTCATTTCCGAAATATTCGCGAGCATTCTTCCCATGAACGAATCCACCACCTCGAGGGACGAAATGTCGATCAGGACTCCTTTGGCCCCGGCTTGCACGATTTTGCTGGTAAGATCGTCCTGCAGTGTGATCGCGAGCTGGTCGTACATATCGACCTGGATCGTCACCAGGAGGAAGTTTCCCAGTTTTAAGATTGGAATCCGATCCATAAAGGTACCTTTCGCCAGTTACGCGATTTTGCGCGCGGCCGGCGTTCCGAAGAGGCTGGCCGTCTCAAGCTTCTTTCCCGGAGTGGGTTCCTCACGACGCCCGACTTCGGGAACATGGCCGAGCCGCTCGAGCGCGATCAGGAAGGCATCCGCCAGGGTTGCCTTTGTTGTGACATTCGAAAGATCAACCGCGAGGTGCACCATCGTTTGCGCGATCTGCGGCCGAATCCCGCTGATAATGCAATCGGCGCCCATCAGGCGTGCGGCCGCGACTGTTTTCAGAAGGTGTTGCGCGACGAGCGTGTCCACGGTTGGCACGCCTGTGATGTCGATGATGGCGACCTCGGAACCCGTTTCGACAATTTTTTGGAGAAGAGACTCCATGACCACCTGGGTGCGCGCGCTGTCCAGGGTCCCGATCATCGGAAGCGCCAGAATTCTATCCCAGAGTTTCACGACGGGAGTGGAGAGCTCGAGCATTTCCTCTTGCTGACGCGCGATGATTTGCTCGCGGGAACGTTGAAAGACCTCGGTGGTGAAGAGGGCGAGCATATCCAGAATCGCGTTTGCTTGCGAGATCTCCTGATAAAGCTGATCAGGAGATTCGCGCAGCTCAGCGCGAATTCGGGAGAATAGATGTTGCTTCAATGAGAAAATAAATCCAGCTGTTTCAGAAGGGGTGAAGCCCTTCTGACTTCGCGAGCGGGAAATCGTCTCGAGCAGCTGCTTTGTTTCGTTCCATTCCTGGAGCAGGATATTCGTGAGGTCGCCTTGCCTCTGCTCAATATTCGAGATCGCTGTTCTGAGTGATTCAAGAAAAGTGCTCGACTGGTCACGCAGTTCGGATTCCCGCAGGAGTTCGGGCCGAAGTCTCGGATTCCGAAATTGGTTCGCCGTCCAGTCGCGGAGAATTTCGTCCGACGATCTGTTCAGGAGCTCAAGAAGGTAAGAGCTGTCGGGCCGTGCCATGGATTGATCTCCCTAAACGACGGGCTTGCACGTCACAGGCCAGTGGGATCGAAGCAGCCAGGAAGTTCAAGTATCGTCTTTGCAATGTTTTCGCGGTGTGAACATCTTTAAAAAGAAACCGACTGAAGCCAAGAGGCCGCCAAAAGGCGGCGCCTCCCGGCCCGATAACGCGGACGTGACTGATCCGCGCGCGCGGGGCGGGCCGACAGGGGCGCCCGGAATGAGCGACGAAATGCCCGAAGGCGGCGATTCCACGCGGATGAGCAATGTGCATCCAATTCGGCAGACGAACGAAGACGAAGCGGAAATCAGACAGGCGATTGAAAACTTCTCGGAGGCTTTTCGCGCAAAGGATCTCGAAAAAATCGTCGCCTGTTATGCCCCGGGGATCGTGGCCTTCGACCTCATGCCCCCATTGCAGCACGTTGGAATCGAGGCTTGGCGCGAGGTCTGGGCGAAGAGCCTTCCGATGATGCAAGGGCAGATCACCTTGGAATTTCGAGATCTGAAGATCGATGTCAGCAACGATTTGGGTGTTTGCCGCGGCTTACATCACTTCAGGATGACCGGCGCCGAGGAGGTCGAGGTCTGGCTGCGCTGGACGGCGTGCTTCCGCAAGATGAACGGGAAGTGGCTGGTCATCCACGAGCACACGTCGGTACCCGCCGACATGGAAAACGGTAAGGCTTTGATGCAGCTGAAGCCCTAGCTCCCTGGAGCCCGCCTTGCACAACGAAACGGAAACGAGAGGAGACGCGTTCATGACATGCAATGTTGGTCCGAAGGAAAGATATGGCCGATTGGCTTTCGGAATTGCCGCTGGAACGGCCGCTGTTCTGATTTCGGGACCCGGATGGCTGCGAGGCCTGTTAGGGGTGTTTGCCACTTCAGGGATTTTCACCGGGGTTACGAAATACTGTCCCGCTAACCAACTTCTCGGTATCCAAAACTGCGAGGGTGGACGGATTTTGAAGCGTGTTGTCTGAGCCATCACTCGGTGATCGGAGAGCCCTATGAAAGAATTCGATCGAATCAGAGATGAGACCGCCCCCTACGTGAATGAACGGATTGATAGAGAGGCGGAGGGGCGTATTGCGTTCTTGAAGAATCAGGGTCACGACGCAATCATCAAGCGACTCGCTGAACTTGAGCGGGAGTGGGATGTCGACCGCGCGGTCATGGCGAATTTCGCGATTGTCGGAGGCGCGGCTTTCACGGCAGGTATAAAGGGTCGCAAGGGTTGGCTCTATTTCTTCAGCAGCCAGGTGGCCTTTCTGCTACTTCACGCCGTGAAAGGCTGGTGTCCGCCGACGACGGTGTTTCGGCGCTTGGGCTTCCGATCGCGGCAGGAAATCGATGCTGAAAAATTCGCGCTGCTCGAAGTTTTAAAAAACGAAGAGCGCGGTGAGGTTCACGGGGCTGCGTAGGGGGCGATTAGCTGTGTGTCCCCGGGGGCATGAGCCCCGGGGGGTGTCACTCACTTTATTTCGCCGCGCCTGCAGTGTCGCCGTCAGCCGCGATTTTATCCGCAATTTGAGTAATGGCTTTCTTTAGCTTTGAAAACCCGGCGACGCTCGGGGATTGTTTAATCGCCGCCTCTTTGAGCTGGGCAACTTCCGAGGCACAGGCACTCGCTTTTCCGGCACCAAGGACGAAGTGCCACATGGACATGGAAGTCATTGTGCAGACCAGAGCACATTCGTTGAATAACTCTTTTTCTTTCCCTTTGGTGGGGAGAATGCTTTTGAAATAGCCGGTTGCATTCTTATCGCAAGCCTTCAAACAAGCGGATTCGGTATGGCGTGCGACGGCCTTCCCGTCTGGATTGACTTTACAGCTGCTATCGAACGCTTTGTTGGTTTCGTCGGAAACCAGCCGATAATAGACCGTGTACCTGTGCTTCAGCATGTGTGAGCTGTTCATGAATGCTGAATAGAAAAGTTCCTTCATGCCGGGGTCTGCGCACAGCCCCTTTGAAGAATACTCTGGCGCATCCGCAGCCAGAGCCATGCTGTGCATCAATGTGACGACTATTCCAGCAATAATGCTTGTTCTCAACGTTTGCTCCGATCTCGTGTTTTTGAAAGATATGTTTAGAAGATTGTATCGGAATATAAATTCCTGACAAGAATCTAGCGCTACTTCGTTCTCACCGAGAGCGCTTAATCAGGGCATAAGGATATCAAAATGACTCTGCGCTATGCGCATCTCTCGCCGTCGGTGAGGGCGAAGGCTGTGGCAAAGTTGGTGTCCGTACCTACTGAAACTATTAATCCAGGTACCCAGCTTAAGGGCGCGGGTCAGAGTATCCGACGTTAGTTTTGAGTTTTTGGTGCGGTCCACGTAATTGAGTGAACCCGGCTATTGCTTTGGTAATACTCTATTTGAACACCAAGTTTGCGATCCTCTAAATAGGCCTCATCCGGTATGTAGTCGGGGACGATTTGTTTCGCTTCT
>Ga0208245_1000546_pt1 | contig 29909 bp, 32 predicted proteins | sample RifOxyC1_FD_184035 | JGI IMG/M metagenome (GOLD analysis project Ga0208245, IMG submission 184035) | Soil microbial communities from Rifle, Colorado - Rifle Oxygen_injection C1 (SPAdes) | ecosystem: Environmental > Terrestrial > Deep subsurface > Rock core/Sediment | place: Rifle, Colorado... | reverse complement strand
TCATCCTCGCCTTCCTCCCAATTATCTCGGGCAGTCCCCTGTGACATTTAAAACACAGGGCAAGGGTTGCGTTCGTTACCCGAATTAACGGTACGTCTCCAATTATTTATAAATTACTTTATAATTTAGACTATGCCTTCACCCATTTTTACAAATGGGGCTGACGTATTAGCAAAGTGTATTAAACTTTACTCCTCCGGAATTTCCGGAAAGTCGTTACGGGGTTTGGATGGAATTTTATATTCCATACTCGGAATAATATAAGGATAAATTAAATCGTAAAATTTACTTTGCGATTTTTTCCTTATAACCAACTTTTTACTTTTTCCTATTGCAGTTTCTATTCCAAACTGCTCGTAAAAAGCTTTTTGAATTTTGTTCCGGTTTTCTTCACTAAATCCTTCGATAGATATGGTGCTTTTTTCTTTACTAAAGCACCCATCGTCCATATACCAGACAGCTACAGATATAGGCGTTAATAATAAATTATCTGGAAAAACTTTTTTGTTTTCATGATAAAATACTTTTCGCCATTCTCTGAAATACTGTCTTAGATAAAAGACATTAGAATAATATTCTTTATTATTCCTTTTATCTGTGCGGATAATTTTTGCCGGCTTTGCGGGATAACAAAGATTTTTTAACTCGCTGTATTTCCAAAGCAGATAATCTTCCTGCTTTGCGGATTGCTCAATGATTATTTTTCCCAATTTCTGTATATGAGCGTCTCCTAAAATACAACCTATTAAAATTTCTCTTTGCCTATCCGTTATTGCCAAACATAAATTTTTCCTTGCGCGAAGAATTTTTGGAAGCTGCAAACTTCCCACGGCGTTATCCATATCCTTATTATATCACAAGGATATTAGGGTTTCACCGTTATGAGTCAGATTTTTCATCGGGATTACTCCCGAAGGTCTCAAGACGTTAACTTTAAGACACGAACTGACGACCACATTATCTCTTATTACTAAAAGTGTGGACTATACCATACACCATTTACTATTCCAAAATTACAAATCCCAAATAAATTCTAAATTTTTAGCTGTTTGCTATTTTTCCACCTTTGCTATTGACAAGCCTTCTTGCTTATGCTATAATAAAGTATAGAGAATTAAGCTTATTTCGAGCTTGAGCATCTCTATAAAACAGCTCTTTCAAGGAGAAAGCGATGAATATCGAACTGAAGTTCGCCGACGGCGTGTATTACATGGAAGTAGAAACTCTCGGCGGACGAAGATCCTCGCAGGGCACGCTTGACGCGGTCCTGGAGAGAATCAAATTCTACGCAAAGGAGTACGCAGAGAGCTCGTTACCGCCCTCTCTGCTATCCAGCCAAGAAGATCGCCGGTATGCTGGAGGCGAATCGGACTCCGACATGTTCGTTGATGGGTAGTACCTATCAACGAAGAAGAGAGCGTCAACTCTTAAACTGACTACACCACGGACGAAAGTCGCGTGGATTTTTTTGTTTTAGAACTTATTTGGAACCTGTAATTAGGACTAATAATGGTGCCCAGCGTGTAATACCTATTTAATTAAGTATTGAGCTCTCTTGCCTTTTCAGTGAGAGCTGAGTCTCTACGGGGTAAAAATATTTCAGGTTATCACGTGATAACCGAAGAAAATTTAAACTTCCCACGGTATTGCCCATAAACTTATTTTAACATAAATTTATTAGGGTTTCACCGTTATGAGCTGGTTTTTCAATCCGCATTACTGCGGAAAGGGTCGATAGCCTTAAAAGGCTCAACCATGCAGCACCTGTCCAGCCGCCTTGTGAGGGGCCCTCGTTTCTGAGGGCTTTCGTCTGGATTTCTAGACCTGGTAAGGTTCTCCGTTTGTTGTCGAATTAAGCCACATGTTCCACCGCTTGTGTGAGTCCCCGTCTATTCCTTTGAGTTTTAGTGTTGCCACCGTACTTCCCAGGCGGATTACTTAACGCGTTTGCTTCGCCACTAGCAGGGTCGACACTGCTAATAGCCAGTAATCATCGTTTACAGCGTGGACTACAAGGGTCTTCTTGTAGATTTTTTTGTTTCTCCGATTACTCGGAGGATCGGACTATATCATTTTCTGAAAATAATTTTTCAGAAATCCAGCGTTTCCTAAAATATCTTAAAATATTTTAGTACTCCCTTTAGGGATAGTCTCTACGGGGTATAAGAACTAATTTTTGTAATTTTGAAAAAAATTGCGGGTAGAGGCATTTTGCATGCCCGCCTGATTTCAATTTTCGCCTTAGCACATAGTCGTTGAGGGGAAACTATACCAGAAGGACCAACATTGGTCCAAAGAGTATTTCACATCCTGCATAGTCTTGTTTAAGTTCTTCTCTTGCCTCGTCGAGAAGTTTTCTTTTTACTTACCTACGATTTTGGAATTGAGCTATTGTCGAACATCTTTCGTGGTATGCATCCCTGTCGCTCGGAACTCTGAATACCGTGAAAATCTGGAACTTGTGGTTGCAAGACTTCGCCTTTGACTTTGACTTTGACATAAACTACTCCTTCCTTCTCGTGTGTTTCTTCCCGATTGGTTGACTACATCGCCTTTGCGCTACGAGCGCAAAGGCAACTAAAATTACAAAAATTAGTTCTTATACTTCCCTCGGGATTATCCATTTTTAAAATGGGTTTCCCCGATATAGCTGGATGCTTCCATATTGTCACCAATATAGAGGACACCATTTAGAGCAATTATAAAAATTGCTCAAGGATTTATCTAATCCTTTTTGCTCCCCACGCTTTCGTCCCTCAGTGTCAGGGTCGTCCTAGTGAACTGCCTTCGCTTTTGGTGTTCCCGACAATATCAACGGATTTCACCCCTACTCTGTCGGTTCCGTTCACCCCTAACGCCCTCTAGTGTAGCAGTATTGAAAGCACTTCAAAGGTTGAGCCGATGAATTTTAACTTTCAACTTACTACGCCACCTACGGACCCTTTACGCCCAATAAATCCGGGTAACGCTCGGAGATTCTGTATTACCGCTCCTGCTGGCACAGAATTAGGATCTCCTTATTCTTCTGGTACAGTCAATAACTTCTTCCCAGAAAAAAGAACTTTACACCCCGAAGGGCTTCATCATTCACGTAACGTCGCTCCGTCAGACTTTCGTCCATTGCGGAAGATTCTCGACTGCAGCCTCCCGTAGGAGTATGGCCCGTGTCGCAGTGCCATTCATGGGGGTCGCGCTCTCACGCCCCCTACCCGTCATAGGCTTGGTGGTCTATTACACCGCCAACTACCTGATAGGCCGCAGGCCATTCCCAAAGCGTCGTGAGACTTTACTCTTGCGAGGCTATGGAGTATTACCCCGTCTTTCGACGAGCTGTCCTCCACTTTGGGGTATGTACCCACGTGTTACTATGCCGTTCGCCGCTGACCTTGCGGTCCGCTCGACTTGCATGCCGGTATCCACGTTACCAGCGTTCACCCTGAGCTAGGATCAAACTCTCAAATATACATTTGTGGTTGATTACTCTAGTTAGAATAAACTACTTACTAATGTGTGATCTAGTTTTCTTGCGAAAATTTTGATCTAATTCGAAACAACTTTAAAAAACTAATTTACTTAATTTTCAAGATTCTTTCCCTTCGGTCAAAGCTGAAAAAAATACCCACGAAGATATCTATATTATAGAAACCTTCGTGGATATTCTCAAAAACTGTTTAAGTTTTAGAATATTATTTTTTGCGATTTTGTTATTTAATTGTATTTTACCAATACAAGGTGTATTCTATTCTAAAATGTTTATAGTGTCAATACCACGCCTTAAATTTTAGCTCTGGCATAGAATTAAAATGTAGCTAATTTATCAATTTCGGCAACTTGTTTTTCGGACAAAATTTTGTTTGTTTTTAGGGCAGCATTATGTATCTCAAAAACCTTTTTCTGCCTCTTATCTTGGTCGTCGCCAACAGTTTTTTCTTGCCTAAGCGCCTTCACTTCCCCCAAAATTTTATCTACTCCAGTTAAAACCTCGCTCTTAAAATCAAAAATATCATCTTTTATTCCCTGAAAATCCTTCTTTGTAGCAAAAGATAATTCCAACGCATCTATTAATTTTACGACATCTTTTTTATCCAGCATATTTTTGATAAGTTTATTATTCTATTATAATTCCATTATACGCCCGCAAAAAAGTGTGTCAATTTTTACAAACCTCGTTTTTTATTTATAAGATTCTCAATATCATTCAGTTTATTCTCTATATTATCACATCGCTTGTCTATAACCTCAGAATAGTTTTTGATTGACTGTATATGATGCTTCATTTCATCAAATTCACTTATTTTCTCTGGTATGTTCCAAATTAGATAGATAACTATAAGCAAGAGAATTATTGAGGAAATATCCATTGTTTTTAGAATCGAAAAATTGTACCAAATAAAAAAGACGACTATGAAAGTAAATTGTATCGCTAATATCTTTCCTAATTCCAGCTTTTCCGCGCGAAGCCTTCGGCGAAGTCGGCTTTCCACCAGTCACCGCCATTGCACATTTATTGGAACAATATTTTCTTTTCATCCACCGCTCTACCAAAAATACTTTTTTACATTTTTGATTAGCACAAATAATTTTAACTCTTGACACAAAAATTTTCCCTTCGTGTGGACTTTTTTTACCCTTAAGTGCTTCGCCAATTTTCACTTTCTGTCCCGCAGACATCGGTCCCCTCTTGGCGTTATTTACCATTGCGGCACAATTATGACTGCAATAAATTTTTGGGTCGCTATGTATAACTTCAAACTTTTTACCACATCCGTCTCTAGCACAAATCCTTTCTTCTTTTCTGCGCATAAAATCAAAAACACCGCTATCCCAATTTTTCTTAGTTATTGCACCTTGGCTTTTCCTGTATTCTCTATTGTTATAAAAACTATGTGGCATTAATCAATTATACCACAAATTTAAAGAGCCGACTACACGAATTGAACCTACTATCCATTGAGCCTCTTGTCAGAATCGGACTGACGTCTGCGGTTTACAAAACCGCTGCTTTGCCACTAAGCTAAAGAGGCAAAATTATAAAATTATTTTTTTTCGTTTTGTTCTTTGTCAATTTTCTGCGCTTTTTTGCGGATACTATGAAGCCAATTATCAACTTTTACTTCTATTTTTATTGTCAGGCACTTTATCCAGCTAAGAAGCTTGTGTAAGAAAATTTGCTTCTCCAATGTCAACAAAAAATCTTTTACTTTGTTTTCAATATCTAAAATAATATGATGTTTTTTAATTCCGTGATGGCCGTTTTGGGGCAAAGTAATCAAAACCGGTATTTTTCGCGCCAAAATAAGCAAAACTCCTCCAAAGCTTAGAACAAAAATTATAGAGAAAATAATTTCTACCATACTATTAAATATCGTACCTAACAAATTTTTTAATTTCTATGTTCTCCCCCACTTTTGAAACTACGTTTTCAAGTAAATTTTTTATTGTTTTTGAATCGTCTTTCACCCAAGCCTGGTTAAGCAAACAAAATTCCTGCTTGTATTTATTTAATTTTCCTTCCAAAATTTGTTTTGCAACATTTTCCGGCTTTTTTGCGTCTTTCATTTGAGCCGCGTAAATTTCGGTTTCTTTTGCCAAAATTTCTTCGGGAATATCTGTTTCTGAAATAAACAAGGGCTTCATTGCAGCTATTTGCAAGCAAATTTCGTGAGCCAAATTTTTAAATTCGGGTGAATTAGCAACAAAATCGGTTTCGCATCTAATATCAAGCAAAACGCCTGTTTTTGCGTTTTGGTGAACGTATGCCTCAATTAATCCCGATTTTGTCTCCCTGGATAATTTTTTATTTAAAACTGTTTTACCCCAGGTTCGCAAAATTTCTTTTGCTTTTACCGGGTCGCCGGCAGATTGTTCTAAGGCTTTTTTAACCTCGGAAACCGAAACTCCCGTCTCTTCCCTTAATTGTTTTATTTGTTCAATACTAATCATTTTTATTATGCTTTTACCTGTCGTGACTCTATTATACAATTTTTTATCTTCTCAAGTAAATATTGCACCGAGCCGATCGAGTCGTCGTTGGCAGGAATTGGATAGTCGACAATGTCAGGATTTACGTTTGTGTCAACAATTGCCACAATTTTAATTCCTTTTTTCTTGGCCTCTCGGGCAGCTGTAATGTCCCTGTCTATTCCGGCAATAAAAACAACGTCGGGCAATTTTGTCATATTTCTGACGCCCTCAAACTTTGTTTTTAAAATTACCAGTTCTTTGTCAAAATCCAATCTTTCTTTTTTGGTATATTTATCCAGCCCACCAGAAGCCCTTTTTGCCTCCAAATCTTTGAAATACGCAACCCTTTTCTGGATTGTTTCAAAGTTTGTGAAAGTTCCTCCAAGCCACCTTTCTGTAACATAAGGCAAACCGCATTCTTCGGCTGATTTTTGCACAATTGCTTTTAGCTGAGCCTTTGTGCCAATAAAAACAATTGATTTTCCGTCTGTAATTGTTTTTGCAATAAACTTCAGGGCTTTTTCAAGCTCTTTTTCTGTTTTTTCCAAATCAAAAAGGTGCACATTGTTTTTAATGCCCGAAACATATTGCTTCATTTTTGGGTGAAGTTTTGAAACCTTGTGCCCAAAATTCACACCGGCCGCTGCCATCTCCTCAACACTTGTTTTGATATCTTTTGCCATTTATTTTAGGAAGCTCTCATATAACTTCGTGAGGGCAAATTGCAGAAAGCAATTGAACTCAAAAGTTACACAAACCCTTCGACTACGCTCAGGGCTTTACTTCTTTTTTTATTTAGATTTTTTCGCTCTCGGATTTTTAACTGTTTTTTTGACTCCGGTTTTCTTTACCAATCTTTCTTTAAATTTCTGAACTCTTCCCAATGTGTCCATAACTTTTTCTTGCTTTGTGTAAAATGGATGGCATTTGGCGCAGACTTCGGTTTCTATAAACTCTTTTGTTGCTCCAACGTTAAAAGCATTTCCGCACGCGCAGTGGACAGAAGCTTTCGGGTAATATTTTGGATGTATGTCTGCTTTCATTGTATTTTGTTGATAATTTGTATATTTAGAATAATATCATATTTTTTTTACAATAGCAATAATCGCAATGCCTACAATAAAAAAGGGCGGGTAGAGGGGTTGGCTCTGGCTTTCGCCAGCCACGGGAAATGCACAAATGGCTCTCCCGCTATTACATCCCTCTACCCGTCGTATAATTTGGCGAGTGCTTCCTGCAAACGCCCTACCAGGGAATTGCCCTAGACGATTGGTTTTCCACAGTATTCGCAGAGATTTTTTTCTGCGAACACTTCTCGCAAACCTTGTTTGCCGGATTTCCTAATATTTCACCGCACTCTGAGCACTTTTTCCCGCTCGGGCCTCCGGACAAACGAACACTTTCAATACAGGTTTTGCAACGAGCCATGGCACCTTCCTTTGACGAGGTACAAAAAATGGGCCACTCCTTAATTTATTTTTACCAAATAATCTTTCCAAAATCAAGATTTATGTCACACAATGCTCTATTATACCATTCGTACGAATAAGATAATAAATAATAAATTTATGCAAAAAAAATGGCACGAGGTTTGACCGCGCCCATGTTTCAAATTTTTCGTTCTGAAGAAAATTGGGGTGGCAATTTAATAACTTTGGTTTGCTCAACCACCACAATTCTCACAAATTCCAAAATTTGAATTTCAATGTGCCATTTGTTAGGAGAATCAAGCTCGCCTTGTTTAACGGCTTTTACAAGTTCCAATAGCTTGTTTCTAGCCTCGTTACCATCAGTAGATTTAAGGATGTTTGTTCTCTCTGTCCAGTAATAACCAGATTTGCCTATTGGCATAATCCTGTATTTAACCCGATAGTCGCTCACAGATTTCTCCTTAAATTTGAACCACAACGAGACCACCTCGTTTGTGCTGGCTGAATATTAACAAAAAATCTTTTCAAAAGCAAGATTGTGTGCTAAAATTTTTAAATAAGTAAAAATATGACAGAACAGGATTTCTCAAAATTTACAGCTGAAGATTGGAAAAATTACAAGCCTGACATTCCCGAAGAGGAGGAAAAAACTGAAAAACAGTCGGCGATTTTTGAGATAAGAGCAGGACAAGGAGGTGACGAGGCCGGACTTTTTGCTCATGACCTATACAGAATGTATTCAAGATACGGCCAAACAAAAGGCTGGAAAGAGAGAGTTTTGGACCAAAATATTTCTTCTGTTGGCGGATATAAAGAAATTATTTTTGAATTGTCTGGAACAGGAGTTTATGACGAACTTCAAAACGAAGGCGGAGTGCACAGGGTTCAAAGAATTCCCAGCACAGAAAAACAAGGCCGAGTTCACACCTCCACCGCAACTGTTGCTGTTTTACTAAAACCCAAAAAAACCGAAGCAAACATTTCTCCGGCAGATTTGGAAATTTCAACATTTAAATCTTCGGGTCCGGGCGGACAATATGTAAATAAAACAGAGTCTGCCATAAGAATTGTCCACAAACCAAGCGGGCTTGTTGTTACCTGCCAATCTGAAAGAAACCAGTTGCAAAACAAAGAAACTGCCATGACTCTTTTGGCCGCCAGACTTTTGGAAGCGCAAGAGAGATCCGACTTATCAAAACTATCAACCGAAAGACGAGACCAAATTGGCTGGGCAACGAGGTCAGAAAAAATGAGGACATATAATTTTCCCCAAGACAGGATTACAGACCACAGGATAAACAAGAGCTGGCATGATATAGAATCAATAATGGACGGCAAACTTGACGGAATTGTAAAAGCATTCAAAAAATAAATAAAAAAAGAGGGCGTTTCGCTCTCAATGGAATCGGGCATCACGCCGAGGTGTGAATTCCATCGAAAAACGAAACGCCCATAGTGGCGGATCGCAACGAAAGGTTTAACCTTAGGGGTCCCGAAAAGGTTTCCTTTCAGAAGCGAAACGCTGGCGAGCTAAATGCCACGAAAAGAGCAAAAATGGGGCGAGAGAGCGGCTTCGGCTATCGCCAGGCTGGTCCGATGAGACAGCCTAGCGAACAACTCCCTCGCCCCCACTAAATAAAATATAGCATATTTATAAATCTGAGGCAAATGTTTTGTTGCACGATAAAATCCGCTTCTTTGCGGATTTTTGTTTTGAAGACAAAAAATTGTAAATTAAAAATTAAAAAATGAGGTTTTCGCAATAAGTTGACATTGTTCCAGAATCCATAAAACTTTGTATACAACTTGCCCTATTTAAAACACTTCTAGCATAGGCCGACGAACCTCCATAATATCGCGATGCCGCGCTACTCTCTTTTGAGGTTGTTTGCGCTATGGCGCCCAGATCGGCAAGGTACATGCCAGACGCAGTAAATGAATCCTTAATAGCCCATGGGTCGGCTGCTTTTCCCAAAACGGCTTTCAACCTGGCGGCAAACAAATTCCATGTTGAGGGTATAAACTGCGCCGGGCCCATTGCTCCGCCCCATCCATAAGGAATCCCTCCTCTGTAGTCTGTGATCCAACAGGAAACCGGAGTTTTGTACGGGTCTCTGCCCAATGCCCGTGTAATTGATAAAAACGGCGGCACATCCCTTGTTGGCTTCATAACCCTTATTATACTGGCTCCCGTGGATATTTTTACGCCGTTTCCGGTGGAGGGGTCGGTCATATAACACTGCCCAACATTACGGCCAATTGCCGATTCCTGACTTATTATTGCCAGCAAGAATGCCGGTCTTATCCCGACTAACGTAGCGGCGCTTTTCGCAATCTCCAAGGCTTCTCCGAATGTAGGCGCTTTTGAAATGCCTACCACCTGAAAAAGCATTGCTTTTATTTTTGCCGCTTTTTTTTCAATTTCCTGCTTATTTTGCAGTTGCAGCTGATATTGCGTTTCTGTGAGTTTAAGGTATTGTTCCTGCGTTTTTTTATTTTTCTCATTTTCCTGCTTTTGCGAGGCCTGCAAAGCAATTGTTTTTTGAAGCTGGTCCACCTCCCCGTCCATTTTTACCTTTTGCCCCTGCAAATAATATTGCAAGTCTTTTGTGCTTTCAAGCAGATCGCTTATTTTGGAGTTTAGGCTTTCTAACCGCGCCAAATTACTAAAAAAGTCTGAAAGGTCTCCCTCCAGTAAAACGATAAACGACGACTTTTTATCTTCCTCATAAATTGCCCGTAAAATAGTAATTATTTCTTTTTGCGAATCCCCAATCTTTAAGGATGTTTTATCAATTGATGATTTTGTGTCTTCAATCTGGTAGCTAAGCCCCTTAGCCTTTACAGTGCTTTGGCTTATCTGGGCCTCCAGGCCTTGTATCTTCTTTTTTAACCCCGATATTTGCGTTGAAAGAGTATTTTTTTGCTGTGAAGTTTTTGTGATATCTTGCGCTAGCTGGGATGTTTGCTGGTCGTAGTAGTCTGAGCATTTTTGCAGCAAAACCTTACAATCTGCCGAACTCAAATTGGGGCACCCGCTCGTTGATTCGGAAATAATCGCGCACTGGGACGCCAAATCTTCGGCCACAACCGAAACTAACGGCAAAAAAAGTGCCGATAAAATAAACAAAAAAATTATCTTAGCCTCAAGCCTCATATCTGTTTCTATTATTACCTTTTAATCTCAAAAATAAAAGACCCTGCTTTTCCACAGGGCCTTTTATAAAATTTATTTTATTTCTTTTCGGGCTTTTTTTCTTCTGCCGGCTTTTCATCTTCAACAACATCAATTTCTTTCTTTTCCTTCTCCACCTTTTCAACATTTTCAACCTCTTCTTTTATTTCTTCAGCAAGCTCCGCTTCAACATTTTCAACGTGAGCAACAGATGCGATAATTTCATCGGGCTTTATTTTTAGTTTTACGCCTTCGGGCAATTTTATATCTTTTGCCAGAATTCTATCCTCAAAGGTATTCAATCCGTCAATTGCAACCTTGATTTCGTGAGGCAAATTTTGAGGAAGCGCTTTAACCTCCAATTCGTCAATATTTTTAACAAGCGTTCCGCCCAAATCTTTAACCGCCAGAGACACCCCTTCAAAAACCAAAGGAACTTTTACCTCAACTTCTTCTTTTAAGGAAGCTTGGAAAAAATCTACGTGCGTAAATTTATTAGAAACATAATCTTTTTGCAGTTCGTGGACCAAAACAGGCCTTTTTTCTTTTTCCCCCTCTACGTTAAGTTCAATTAAAGAGCTTTCTCCCGCCTGCTCTAAAACTTTTTTAAACTCTTTATAGTCCACATTCAACAAAACATTTTTAACCTTGTGGCCATAAACAACAGCAGGAATTTTTCCCAATTCCCTTAATTTATTTACCTTTTTCCTTGCTTCTGTCCTAATTTTTGCGTTAAGTTTTATCATGTTATTTTTCAATATGAATGCATTGAACAGGGCATATTTCTGAGGCAGACTCGGCGCACTCTATTTTTTTCACCTCTAATTCCTCTATATCTTGTATGGTTGATCCAATTACATGAGCTTTCCCGTCGTCTGCCATTTCAAAATATTTGGGACAAACCACCGCGCACGAACCGCATCCGATACACTTTTCTCTCTCATGTTTAATCCTAGCCATGTTATTATAATATTTCTATATTAGTATATTTTGTTCTCGCTGTCAAATAGTTTTATCTTTGATTCAACGACTTTTTCCAACGACTTTTGGGCTTCGGGCATATATTTATAAGGAACAATTTCTTCTGTATTATTTTGCAGGGCTCTTCGCAGATTCCCCGAATACGCCAGCCGTAATTCTGTGTTTATATTTATTTTAACAATCCCCAATTTTATAGCCTTTCTAATGTCGTCTTCTGGCGTACCTGAGCCCCCATGCAAAACTAAAAAGGCCTTTTCACCGGTTTCTTTTTTAATTTTTTCCAGCAAATCAAGGCGTAAATTCGGGTCAATCCCGGAAATTTCAATTCCATGAAAGTTTCCAATTGAAACAGCCAGCAAGTCAACACCTGTTTTATCTATGTAGTCCTTCGCAATATCCGCCCTTGTTAAGTCGTCTTCTTTAATTTCAAATTTTTCTGTATAAACCTTTGATGCGTCAGTCCCAATTCTGCCCACCTCGCCTTCAACCAAAACACCCCTCCATTTAGCATAACTCCTAACTTGTTTTGAAATTTTAATATTTTCTTCTATGGGCAGTTTTGACCCATCAAAATGCACCATGTCATATCCTGCGTCAATTGCCTCTCTCAAATATTCAAACGATTTTCCGTGGTCCAAATTCAAAAAAATCGGCATTCCGCTTTTTTTTCTCAAAACTTTTCGTAGAGCAACTGCTTCTTGAAGACCAAAAAATTTGCTTTCGCCTTCCGATGTACCCAAAATAACGGGCGATTTTAATCTTTTCCCAGCCTCTACAATTCCTTTTAATTGCGAATAGTCAGAAAAATTAAACTGTCCCAAAGTAAACCCCTCCCTTTTTGCCTTCTCAAAATAATATTTTAAATTCTTTGTAAGATTTATTGTCATTTTGTTATGCATAAATTGTTTTCACTACAAAGCTGTCTTGTGACCGGAACTCGCACAAACCCCGCATTTTTTTCCAAAAGCCCGGTTTTGGCTCCAATTTCTTTTAAATTAGCCTCTGAATTCCCCAATCCAAGCTGAATTGCCCTTTCAATGTCACCATTATATCTCATGTAATCTGACAAAAATCCTGATGCAAAAGAGTCACCTGCTCCGGTTGTGTCAACAATTTTCCTGTCCGGATTTGGGCTAGCATAATACAAATATTTTCCGTCCGAAGCCACAACCCCTTCCCCTCCCTTTGTCATAACCGCAATACCCGGGCACATCTCGTCCAACTTTTTAAAAATTTCAGATTCTTCATGAAAGGAAACTTTTGTTAAAAAAGACGCCTCTTCCTGATTTAAAAATAAAATATCAACTTTTTGAAAAATTTTTTTCAGTTGGTCAATTGGCAAAGACAATTGCTGTTTTGAAGGATTTATTGCAACTTTAATATTATTCTGTTTTGCAAAATCCACAATTTCCTCAAATGTGTCGCACAATAAACCCGATAAAGGCGCCAAATAAATCCATTTTGTTTTTAGTTTATTCCAAGAAATTGTATTTTTATCCATCAGCTCCGCAGCCCCTCTATAGGCTAAAATTGTCCTATCCTCGCCATCTCCGTTTGAAATTATTACAGACTGGTTTGTTGATTTTTCTTTGCGCTTCTGCAACAACCGCACGTCTATTTTCATATCTTTTAATTCCTTTACAACACGCAAGCCGGCTTCATCTGCGCCAATTGCTCCGCAAAAAGCAGTTTTAAATCCTTGCTTGGCAAAAGTTGCGGCGGTATTTGTCCCGCCCCCGCCCGAAGTATATTTTATTTCATCAATATCAATTTTAGAACCCAAAGACAGGCAGATGCCTTCGCCGGTAACAAAGTCCTTGTCCCCTGCGCCCGCAGACGTATCTTTTGTAATTTTAAAAGCCTTGGATTTTAAATTAATATCTCTTGTCGCCGAACCGAAAGTTATAATATCGTACATTTTATTAAACATTATCCTACTAATTTTTAAAAATTAAAATTAGAAATTCTTAATCGGCATAAATATAGCAATTTTGTTTATCGCTCCAATTTTGAATTGAATCGCAATATTTGATATCATTTTTTAAAAAAGCTACGCATCCTAATTTAATTTCCTCCCTTATTATTTCGCCACATAAATTTATATCGTTTTTTTGCTTAGCGATTCTATAAACACAATCGTCTCTTTTTATGGTAGACATGCCGTCGCTAATTTTTTTACAAATCTCAACATTTGCCTGTTCTATCGCGGCATTCTCGTAACAATTATTACGATTATATCCCCGCGAAGGGATATCACATTTACCCATAAGAACCGACGAGGCTATCGCTAAAATTATGGGAAATGCTACAAAAAATAATATTGTTCTAACTATTATGATCCTGCTACTAATTTCGCGGTTATTTTTTATAAGCCCAACAACAAATCCTATAATAAAAAAAATAAATAAATTTATTTCAATAAAAAATATATTTTTTAAAATAACCGTAGATACGGAAGAGCCGAAAACTCTTGACAACAATGACGAGGGCAAGAGAAACACATAAGACAATAAAGCCTCTAATAATCCATCTAATTCATAGGAAATAAGCATCACGCGAAATCTCAAAATCATCCCTAAAAAATAAAATATCAAAGAAATAAAAGCGAACAATAAGCCGATTTTAATACCTGACCTAATTCTTTGTGACATAATTTATTTATTTAATTCTATTTTTTTTACTTTTATTACTAAACGGCGCGAGCGATGGAGTAAAAAGCAATGCCTCTTTTTCTAATTCTTTATCGTCCTCAAATTTTTCTATAACTGCGTCCAGCAAGTCTGGTAAAACTTTTGACGCCAATGATTTTTTAAACACACCAGTTCCCCTCGCGCCTTTTTCTATTTTATTTATTCTTTTCAGCCTTTCTTTACGATTTTCAATTAATCTTTTTACAATAATTTTATATCCACTGTCATCCTGCAATAAATTTTTATGAACATTAGAAATTTTTTCATTTCCAACTCCAAGCATTTTTATAATTTCTTTATACTTATAATTTCCCGACAGAAGCACAGCTATTTCAATCCTTCTCATTAAATTTGCAATCTCATCGGCAGTTAGCAAACCTTTAACAAATAAACGAACTTCATCCCTATCCTTCAATGAATCAATCGTATCATAAAATTCACCAATCATTTGAATTCTGTTCTGTTTCGGTAAATTATTTAAATGAAACGTTGTCATACTCTTGCACCCGTGCACCAGTGCACGGGTGTGTCTATATTTAACTATTCTTATTATTTAGGTTTTTTTCGGTTTCGACAATTGCGATTTTGGTTTTTAAAACAGAATCTGGGTTTAAAGAAATTGACTCAATCCCCCTTTCCACCAAAAATTGGGCAAAGTCCGGAAAGTCGCTTGGACCTTGCCCGCAAATGCCTATGTATTTATTATTATTTTGGCACACTTTTATGGCTTCTTCAATAAGCTCTTTTACTGCGTCGTTCTTTTCATTACCGATGGCGGATAGCTGAGAATTATCTCGGTCAAGGCCTAATGCTAGCTGAGTAAGATCATTAGATCCAATAGAAAAACCGTCAAAAATTTCCAAAAATTTCTCGGCCAAAATAACATTTGATGGCACTTCGCACATGACATAAATCTTTAACCCGTCTTTCTGCGAAAGCCCAGCATTCGCGAGAATTTTAACAACTTTTCTGCCCTCGTCCAATGTTCTGCAAAAAGGAACCATTGGAATAACATTATCCAGACCAAACTCTTCACGAACCTTTTTCATTGCTTTGCACTCTAATACAAACGCGTCCTTAAATTTCGGGTCGTAATATCTTGAAGCCCCCCTAAAGCCAATCATTGGATTTTCTTCCTCCGGCTCATACAATTCTCCTCCAACCAGAGACCTGTATTCATTTGTTTTAAAATCAGAAAATCGCACAATAACCGGTTTTGGGTAAAACGCTGCGCCAATTATGCCAATTCCTTCTGCCAATTTATCAATATAAAACTGGGTTTTATTTTCATACCCCAAAGTTAAGGCGTCAATCTTCTTTTTTAAGGCAGGTTTTAAATTTTTGTAATTAATCAACGCGTTTGGGTGAACTTTTATATTATTTATAATAATAAATTCCTCACGCGCCAAGCCAACTCCGTCGTTTGGAATAAAACTCAAATTAAAAGCGTTTGACGGTTCGCCCACGTTCATTAAAATTTTTGTGCGTGTTTTTGCAATATTTGAAATATCGGTTTTTTTAATTTCAAAGGGAATTATTCCTTCATAAACTTTGCCTTCTTCACCCTGCGAACAGTCAATTGTAACTTCCTGCCCGGTTTTTATAACTTTTGTGCCTTTTCCAGAGCCCACAATCACAGGCACCCCCAATTCCCTGCCCACAATTGCCGCGTGGCACGTACGCCCGCCCGAATCCGTAACAATTGCCGAGGCCAGCTTCATCGCCGGCACCCAATCCGGGTCTGTTGCGGTTGTAACCAAAACTTCGCCTTTTTTAAATTTTCCAATATCTTTTGCGCTTAATATTTTGTTTGCTTTTCCTGCGCCTATCTTACTGCCCACGCTCATTCCGTTTACCAAAACCTTGCCGGGTTTTGTTTTTAATACATAGTCCTCCAACACTTTCAGGTTTTTCCTGCTCTGAACTGTTTCCGGCCGCGCCTGCACAATATAGAGCTTTCCGTCCCGGCCGTCTTTTGCCCACTCCATGTCCATTGATTTTTGGTAGTGATTTTCAACCATCACAGACCATTTTGCCAAATTCAAAATTTCTTCATTGCTCAAAACAAAATTTTCTCTTTCTTTTTTGGTTGTGTTTATGTTCTTTGTAAAAACTTTTCCTGACCCATAGATCATTTTTATTAATTTACCGCCAATTCTTTTTTCTATAATAGGCTTGAACCCCCTTTTTAAAGTGGTTTCAAAAACATAATATTGGTCTGGTTCAACAGCGCCCTGAACAACATTTTCTCCCAATCCGTAGCTGGCGTTTATTAAAACAACGTCCCCAAAACCGGATTCTGTGTCGCAGGAAAACATAACCCCGGAAGACCCAAGGTCGCTTCGCACCATTTTTTGAACTCCGGCCGACAACCCCACTTTTGTATGCGAAAACCCCATTTGCTGTCTGTAAACAATTGCCCTGTTTGTAAAAAGCGAGGCAAAGCATTTTTTCACAGCCATCAAAACATTTTGGTCTCCCACAATATTTAAATAGGTTTCCTGCTGGCCGGCGAAACTGGCTCCGGGTAAATCTTCGGCAGTTGCCGACGAGCGCACCGCAACATCAGTTGCCTCCACCGAATACTTTTCCGATAATTTTTTATAAGCCAAAATAATATCTTTTTCCAAATCATCGGGCAGTTTTGAATTAAAAATAAGCTCCCTTACTACCCTTGCCCTTTGAGCCAGCTGATTTAGATCTTGGACATTCAAATCCCTTAGCGTTTCCTCAATTTTCTTGTCCAGTCCGGTAACAGCCAAAAAATTAAAATACGCCTCAGCTGTTGTTGCAAAACCAAATGGCACATTAACGCCTTGTTGCACAAGCGCTTTTGTCATCTCGCCCAGCGAGGCATTTTTCCCGCCCACTTTTGCCACATCATTAATTGTAATCTCGTCAAACCAAAGAATATTTTGCATTTTTATAATAGGTTTAAAATTTATAATTAAAATTAGAAATTATTTAGTAATTATACCATTATTTGAAAATTCCCCGCAACTATTGACAACAAGGCTTGACTATGCTATAATAAACACAGGATGAAAAACCGCATATGTTTGCGGTTAGAGGGTAGTTCTTCACATTTCGAAGGAGTTGAGTCATGAAGAGCGTGAATGTGTTGATGGTGGTGGTGTTGGGCGTGGTGCTGGCGGGATGCAAAAACGCGGCGTTGGAGGCGAAGATCGCGGATTTGGAGGCAAAGCTCGCCGCCAAGCCCGCAACCCCGCCCGACGGCGCCGCGGCAAATGCCGTGGCACACATTGCCGGATCGCTCAAGGAGGGAGCAAGTGCCTCCATCAAGGCCTCGACTACGCTCGGCGCAGCAGCCGAGTTAGAAAAAACGGCCGACCTTGTCGCCGAAATGGGCCGAATCGACGGAACCGTCATCATGGATGTTGGCGGTAAACGCACTGTTACGGTCACTCGACGAAGCCTTGCTCCGTCGGGCGGCAGAATCGACGGAGAAATCCGACTCGTCGGCGGGCGCGTGGACGTCGGTGGATGCATCGACGTTAGTGGCACGGTGAACAACGCCGGCACTATCACCCATACCGGCAAAGTCGCCCATTCGGGCACCGTGGTGCAGACCGGCACGGTCAAACACGAGGGCACCGTTTTGTCCAAGGGAACAATAACGGTGAACGGCGTGACCAAGACGGTCACGGTCCGCGAACGTTATGACGCTTGCGGACAGCTACTGTCCCGCCAGATCGTCGAGTAGACTAAATAGGTCTGATTACGCTCGTAGCGTAAAACGACAAGGGCCCCAGTTTCTCAATTTGAGAGCTGGGCCCCTTTTTTTATGTTTTTTTATTTATAATTTTTTACCAATAAATTCAGTAAACTGGGCTAATCGGCACGAAAATCCCCATTCGTTGTCATACCACCCAATCACTTTTATTAAATTATCCTTTACCATTGTTTCTTCTGCATCAATAATTGACGAATAGCTATCACCTTTAAAATCCATTGAGACTAATGGATTTTCTTCAACTCGAAATATTCCCTCAAATCCCTTTTCTTTTGAAGCTTTTCTAAAAACTTCGTTCACTTCTTCTTTTGTTGTTTTTTTCTCAACCTCAACAACTAAATCCAAAACAGAAACCGTAGGAGTTGGCACTCTTATTGCAATACCGTCAAGCTTTCCGTCAATTTCAGGAATCATTTTTCCAATTGCTCTGGCTGCTCCGGTTGACGTGGGAATCATATTCATGGCCGCAGATCTGGCCCGCCTTAAATCTTTATGGGGCAAATCCAAAATTTTCTGGTCATTGGTGTAGCTGTGTACAGTTGTCATAAAGCCTTTTATAATTTTAAAATTATCGTTCAAAATTTTTGCAATTGGAGCCAAACAATTTGTTGTGCAGGATCCCATATCCATAATGTCTGTATTTTTTGAATCATACTTATCGGAGTTTACACCCAAAACAAACCCTGGCACATCCCTTCCCGGAGCTGAAATAATAACTTTTTTAGCGCCTGCTTTAATGTGTTTTTCCGCGCCCTCTTTGTCGGCAAAAAAACCCGTGCACTCTAAAACAATATCAATTTCTAAATCTTTCCATGATAATTTTTCAGGATCCTTTTCAGCAAAAATCTTAACTCCTGTTAATTCTTTATCGTACCGGCCGTAGTTGGAGTCGTATTTCAAAAGATGCGCCAATGTTTTTATATCTGTTAAATCGTTTACAGCAACAACTTCTAAATCAGGGTATTCCTCATTAATTCTCTTAAAAACCTGCCTGCCGATTCTTCCAAAGCCGTTAATTGCAATTTTTATCATGTTTTTACTTATTTATTTTTAACAATTCGTCTATTTTTTGTTTGTCAAAACCGGTTATTATATTGTCGTCTATCTCAATAACAGGCACTCCCATTTGTCCGGAGACTTTTATCATATACTGGAGCTGTTTTTCGTCCTTTGAAACGTCGATATCCTCAAATTGAATATTGTTTTTAGCCAAATATCCCTTTAGAGTTTTGCAATAAACGCAAGTGGGCGTGGAATATATTTTTACCATGTTATTTATTGGGCTGGGGCGCAATTTGTCCCGTTAGCTCCCGAATTCCCCGTTGATCCAGAGCTTGTTCCTGCGATAGTCAAAGAAAAACTTGTTGGTGACTGATTTGTATCTAGTTTAGTTGAGCAGAATCCCGGTTTTGTATTAAAAGCCGCGCAAATAACTGACTTTAGGGCCTCAGGAGTTCTTCCGCCAAAATCGAATTCTGAAACCGATTCTCCGTTTAAAATTAATGTCGGGGAGCCAGTAACATTATATTTTGTATTTAGGTCAAAATCCACTTTTGCAAACGCCACTCCCCTCTTTGGATCAGACAGGCAAGCGCTTAATTTAGCAGAATCCACGCCTGTTGATTTCTCGCAGGAAACCTCTGTTCCAGCCGATTTCATCTGGCAGGAAACATAACTCCAATATTTAGCCGGCTGCTCCTCTCTAATGCAAATTTGCCTAAGATTTTCCGTAGCCTCAGCTTCTCCGTGCATGGCAGTTATATTTTTTCCGTCGCTGGAAACCGATCCCATATACATTACTTTCATATATTTTCCCAAATCAGGGGCTCCGGCAAGCGCATTAGCCATTACCCTCTGCATCTGTAAACCAAAAGGACACCGTGATACAACATATGCTTCAAGCATTGGCTTGTCAGTTTTTCTTATGGCAGCTGCGGCCTCTTCCGGAGTTTTTGATGTTGGGGCGGTGGCATTTTGATTATTCGCGCCGCCGTCAGCTTCGTTTCCGCTTATGTCAATTGCCTGCGGAAACAAAAATTTTCCGTCTTTTGTGGCATACGAATCAAATTCCTGATCTCCAATTTTTATTTTAAATTTTATCAGACCGTATTCCGAGCTTGCCGTTCCCGACAAAGTGGCCGGAGTCTGGCTAAGCCCCTTATTGTTTATGTAATCAACCGATTTTTGCGCAATTTTCTGGCCGGACGAGCCAAATCCCAGCACACTTGAAAAAGCAAAATTAGGATTTGAATTTACATAAATTAAAGCTCCCGCAACAACGACTCCAACAACGGCAATAGCCGACATTATCGTATTTTTATCCATTTTTTTAAATAAATTATTTATTCTGGACATTTTTTATTTTTATTAATTATAATTAGCTTATTATATTATAGGAAAAATTTATTGCAAGAGTGAATATCTGCCTTCATTAGATTCATATTTTCTTAATGCTCCAAACGGTAATTCCAAATCAATAATTTTTTCATCAGAAATATTTTCCAAATATTTTACAATTGCTCGTAAACTATTATGGCTGGCAACCACCAAAACATTTTTTCCCTCTTTTAAATCTTTTTCAATATATTTTATAAAAAACGGCACCGCCCGATCGTAAACATCATTTAATGATTCTCCGCCCGGCGGAGCTATGTTATAACTTCTTCTCCATAACCCTATCTGCTCTTCGCCAAATTTTTTTTTAGCTTCATCTTTGTCCAGCCCCGTGAGCTCGCCGTAGTCCCTTTCATCTAGAGATTTATCATAAATAACAGAGTCGTTTTTAATCCCCAATTTTTCTAAAATTAAACGCACCGTTTCTCTGTTTCTTATTAATGGTGAAGTATAAATCTTATCAATTTTGAAATCTCTCAATCCGACAGCAGCATCTTTTGCGCCTTCAATTCCCTCCTGGCTAAGAGGCACGTCTGTCCATCCGGTAAATTTATTTTCCAAATTCCATTGTGATTTTAAATGCCTTTGCAAAAATAATTTAGCCATTTTATTTTTTGTTTAATTCTTTTTCTATTTGTATTAAACGAGTATATTTTACCATTCTTTCTTCTTTTGCCGGAGACCCGGCTTTTAGAAAGTCTGCTCCTGCTCCCACCGCCAAGTCGGCAATAAAATCGTCCATTGTTTCTCCTGACCTGTGTGAAACTGCTACTTTCCAGCCAAATGATTTGGTCATATTTATCGCTTCCAAGGTTTCCGATAAAGTTCCTATCTGGTTAAGCTTTATAAGGACTCCGTTGATGGCCGACTTGTTATGCGCCTCTTTTATTCTTTTGATATTGGTTGTTGTCAGGTCGTCTCCAATAATAATTTTATCAGGCATTTCTTTTGTAAATTCTTTAAACCCCTCCCAGTCTTCTTCGGCAAATGGGTCTTCAAACGAAATTATTGGAAATTCTCGTGCTAAATTTTTATAAAATTTAATCATCTGACTTCTTGTAAGCTCTTGCCCATCCACATTATACTTTCCCACTGAGCCCGCCGAAGTGTCAAAAAATTCCGAGGCTGCTGAGTCTAGGGCAAACCTAACATCATCTTGCCCCTCACAAGCCCCCTTTAATAAAAATAAAGCTCTTTCTGCAGACGAAATTGGCGGAGCAAATCCTCCTTCATCTCCCAAATCCAAATGATTTTCTCCAAAACTTGTTTTAATCGCCTCCTGTAATTTATTAAAAACGCTATTGCACAAGACAAGATTTTCCTGAATTGTCTTTTTTTGCGGAACAATCATAAATTCTTGTATATCTAAATCATTTTTGGCGTGTGCTCCCCCGTTTAGTATATTAAACATCGGCAGGGGAATAAAAAGCTTAGCACTGTTATTAGAAAGTTCTGCGATATGTTTATAAAGAGAAATCTTTTTACAAGCGGCACCGGCTCTGGCAACCGCCATGGAAACAGATAAAATTGCGTTAGCTCCCAGCTTTGACTTGTTTTCCGTGCCGTCCAGATCAATCATCAGCTTGTCAATTTCCGTTTGGTTTAATACGTCTCTACCTCTTAATTTTGGCGCAATAATTTCATTCACATTTTTAATTGCAACCAAAACTCCTTTCCCATCCGCGTCCCTTAATTCCAAAGCTTCATTTTTCCCAGTTGAAACTCCGCTCGGCACGCAAGCAAAAAACTCCCCTTTGTCGGTTTCCACAAAACATTCAATGGTTGACTTCCCCCTTGAATCTTTTATCTCCTTTGCAATTATGCTCTTTATTTTAGACATTTTGGGTTTTTTTAATGTATTCGTAGGCGGCCAGGGCGGATTTGGCGCCTTCGCCGGCGGAAATTATTATTTGTTTGTGTTTTTCCTGGTTGCAATCCCCCGCGGCAAATAATCCGGGCGTTTTTGTTTCCAGATTTTCCAAATTTACGTTTATTTCTCCTCTGTGAGTAAAATCCACCAATCCGTCCAAATAATTTGTTTCTGGTTTATAACCTATTTCCACAAAAACCCCGCTGACGCTTAATTTTTGTTCCCCGTCCGGGCTTTCATAAATTATTTCATTTACAAAATTATCTCCAACAATTTTTTTTACCTTGGCATTTGTAATAACCTTAACTTTTCCCGACCTCATCACAAGTTCCTGGTTTTCCTTGTCGGCTTTTGGCTCTTTGCCAAATTCCAAAATATAAATTTCTTTCACATAATTTGATAAAAACAGCGCGGTTTCAAAACCGGAATTTCCTCCTCCCACAACAGCCACAGTTTTGTCGCGGAAAACCGGCCCGTCGCACAGTGCGCAATAGCTGACACCTTTTCCAATAAATCTGTCCTCGCCCTCCACATCCAGCTTTTTTGGTTCGGCTCCCGAGGTTGCAATTACCGCCAAAGATTCATATTCTCCTGTATCAGTTTTAATTTTAAAAACATTGCCTTCTTTTGTTACTTCTTTTACCTTTTCTAGGGCAATTTCTGCATTATTTTCTTTAAGCTGCTGCTCCAATAATCCGGCAAGTTCAATTCCGGAGATTTTTTTAAATCCTGGATAATTTTCAATATCAACCGATTTTTTTGCAAGCTGACCGCCAACATCTTTTGAAATTATCAAAGTTTTTAATTTTTGCCGGGCAGCATAAATGCCGGCAGATGCCCCGGCTGGCCCCGCGCCAATAATTATTAGGTCGTATGTCATACAATATTAATGCGTTTATTTTTTAGAAACGACTGGATATTTAAAATTGTGGTATCCAATATCCTTGTTATTGCTTCTCTTGAGTTAAATGCGTTGTGGGGAGTGATAATAACATTTTTTTGCCTGATTAAAATGTGGTTTTGCAATATTGTTTTAATATCGCTGGTATTAGGAAATACCCTTGACAGCAATTGCGATTCTTCTTTGATAAAACCTTCTTCCTCAAGCACATCCAAGCCTGCGCCCGCCAATATTCCATCTCCAAGCGCTTTTGCCAAAGCCGACGTTTCTATTAACCCCCCACGCGCAGTATTTATAAGATAAGCCCCTTTTTTAATTAAATTTATATTTTGCAAACTAATTAAATGGCGCGTTTTTTCGTTGTACGGAACGTGCAAGGTTATAATATCGGAACCAGAAAGCAAATCTTCAAAGCCCGCATATTTAAAATTAAATTTTTTAGCAAGTTTTTTGTCTTCCCTAACGTCAAAAGCCAGCACATTCATTTCAAATCCGTTTGCAATTCTGGCAACATGCTCTCCAATATGGCCCATTCCCACAATGCCGATTGTTTTTCCTTTTAAATCAAATCCCATAAGCCCCTGCAAGGAAAAATCCCCTGTTTCTTTTACCCTGTCTATAGAATCAAATATCTTTCTGGACAATGCCAATATTAAAGCAAAAGTGTGTTCAGCAACTGTGTTTTCTCCATAAAAAGGCACGTTGCTCACGGAAATATTTTTTTCTTTTGCGGTTTTTATATCAATATGGTCAAAACCAGTGGATCTTGTTGCTATCATTTTAAGGCCTGGCAAGTTTTCAATGGCGGTTTTATCCAGGCTTGAATAAATAAATGGCGAAACAATTTCAAAGCCCTTGGCTGATTCTATGTTTTTTGCAGAAAGCGGCTCTGGAAAAAAACTTGCCAAAGGCAGGGAAAGCTCTTTAAATTTTTTTTCTATATATTCTTTTTCCCAATCTTCTGTTTCAAAAAATGCAATTTTAATATCAGCCATTGTTTCCTATTTTATTGTTTTTAAGTATTGCTTTACTTCGTCCTTATATCTCTTGTCCCTCATAGCCATATATAAGAATGACTTTATCCATTTCAATTTGTCCCCGCACTCAAGCCACTCGCCCTTTAATTCATAGCCATAAATTGTTTTTCCCTCGTCAAGCATCTTGTCAAACACCTCTGCAAGAATAATTTCTCCTTTCTTGCCCGGCTTTGCTTTTTTTAAATAATCAAAAACCTCAGGGGTTAAGATGTGTTTGCCCACAATTACAAAATCTGAGGAAATTTCATTGGGTTGTGGCTTCTCAATTATTTTTTTTATTTTATAAAGATTATTTGCTATCTTTTCAACAGCAACCGATCCGTATGCCGGTATTTTTTCTCTTGGCAACCTCTTAAGCCCAACAACGGGGGCGCCACATGTTTTAAATATGTTAACCAGTTGCAATAAGGCCGGGGTTTCCGAATCAAACACATCGTCGCCAAAAGAATTTGCCACGGCTTCGTTTTTAACGTATTTTGCCCCCTGTAAAATGGCGTGGCCGTCGCCGCCAGGAACTTTTTGCACAACAAAAGAAAATTTGATTCCGGAAAACATCGCTTCAAAATCCTTTAATTCCTTTAATAAAGCTTCTTTTTTTCTTTTAACCAAAATTTTCTCAATTTCCAGGTCCGGCTTAAAAAAATTAAGTATGACTTTCTGCTTCGGGCTTATAATAAAAATTATCTCGTCTATCCCCGAATTTTTTACCTCTTCTACAATATATTGGATTGCCGGCTTATCCAACAAAGGCATAAACTCTTTTGACAAAACTTTTGAGATTGGCAAAAACCTGGTGCCCATGCCCGCAATTGGAATAATCGCCTTTTTTACTTCTAATCTGTTCTCCATAACTTTTTACCGTTTATTTTATTTGTTGTATTTGACTTTTCTCAAAAACGCGGGAATCTCCCACTCTTTTTCCTGTGCCTCGCGTTTTTTTTCCTCCAATTCTTCCGCCTTCTTAATTTCCAGTCCGCTTCGCCTTATTGCTGTTTTTGCGGACAGAGATTGAGTTTCAACAATGCTCAATTTATTCTCGTCAACGACCGCCAAGCCGGAGGCTGACGCTTGAAAAATTGGAATAAAAGAAACAGGCTCCTTCTCTGGGTTTTTTTTCTCAATTTTTTCCTTAGGCTTTTTTGTAATTTTGGGCTTCTTGTTTTTGGGTTTTTTTAGTCTTGGCTTCTTTATTTTTTTTGCTCCCTTATTTTCTTTGACGAGATTTTGGACTATTTTTCTCTCCACAACTTTTTCCACTTTTACTGTTTCCTTTATAATTTCGGGTTTAGGGTCTGGAATTTCTGTCTTACTTCCCCCTCCGGTCATCAAAATGGTTGTTTTTATTTTGTTATTCAGCTTTAGGTTTTTTGAAATTCCAAAAATAATCTTTGCTTTTGGGCTTAATTCTGCAACCCTACGGCTAATTTTCTCAACCTCGTGCATAGAAAGGCTTGATGAGCCCGCAATATTCAGAAGAATTTTTTCAACCTCAAAGTTGCTGTTTTGGAGCAAGGGGTTTACAAATATTCTTTCGCAAATTTTTTCCGCCCTGTTTTTTCCCGACTCCTCAATTGTATTTAAAAATGCTATATTTCCGAGACCGTTCAAAATTGTTTTTAAGTCGGCAAAGTCAATATTTATAATCCCAGGGCTATAAATCAGATCAACCAGGCTCTCTAAAGACTCAACCAGACTTTTGTTTACCATTGAAAATGCGTCGGTTATTGCAGTATTTGCGTCAATAACCTTAAATATTTTCTCGTTCGGGATTACTAACGATACGTTCAGGGACTGCCGTAGCGACTTTAGGGCGTTTTGCGCAATCCTGTATTTGGCGGGTCCTTCAAATTTAAAGGGCATTGTGAATATTCCCAAGGTGATACCGCCAAATTCTTTGGCTACGTCTGCAAAAACCTTGGTTGCTCCCGACCCCAACCCGCCTCCAAGAGAGGCAATAAAAATTACAATATCCTGATCCTTAAAAATACCGCTAATTTTTTCTTTGGCCGATTCTGCCGCTTTTTTTGCCAGATCAATGTTTAGTCCGGTTCCCAATCCATGAGTAAATTCTTCTCCAAACCATAAATATTTTATTCCCGGCTTCTTTTTGCTTAAAGCCCGCACATCTGTGTCTGCAACAACAAAAGTTGCTTTTTCCAAAGACTTCCCTATTTCCGAAACAATAGACCCACCTCCGCCCCCGATCCCGATAACTTTTATTTTTGCCTTAAATAAGGCCTCAGCCGGAAATTCCTCATGATTTTGCTCAACGCGTTTTTTTGAAGCCCGTGGCTTCACCCTACGAAGCTTTTGCGAAGTGGGGTTTTTTTTCTTAGCTAAAATTTTCCTGTGCTTCGCCGATTTTTTAACTCTTACCTTTTTGATTTTGATTTTTTGTTTTTGTTTTTTGGGCCTTATTTTTTTAACTGAAAAATTCTTGCGTTTTGCATTTTTTAAAATCTTTTTCTTGCCCATAGCTTTCACCGCTTTCTTTATTATTTTCCTCTTCTTCGGCTTTGCCATTATATAATCTTAAACACTTATAAAATTAAATCAAGTGCCAGCATTAATTTGCAAAAAAAAGAGCTGTTGATTCCATTCAACAGCTATGAACGCGGGGGAGCTTTTGGTTCAACCCGCGACCTTCGTCGCCTTCATGAGGCGATCCCACTGGTCCTTGGGCTTCAACACCACGTTGCCCTTGGCAATGTCTTCGGCCACCGCCGGGTCGTCCTGTTTCCACTCATTGATGGGCTCACGCACCAAACTGATGACAGGTATCGGGTGAGAAGAGCTTGCGGTCGAGCAGTAGAACGACTCCACTGTCAGCGAGCGATTTAGAAAACAGGCAATCGCCAACACTTTCCCTCCGCCCGAGCAAATCAAGGCGATCAGCTCTTCGGTGGTCGAAAAGTTATTGCAGACGTCTTCCACAATCACGTATCCGAGACCGGACTCAACGCCGTGACGCGCGAAAACCAGTTTCGACTTCTCGCGAGACGTCGCAGTAGCCAACGCCACGACTTTCTTCTCGGCCTTGATGGAGGGAATGTCGTTGCATGAGCCGAGTGCATCGGCCAACGAATATCCCCCGATGGGAGCGCCGCAAAAGACATCTATCTTAGTCAAGTCAATTTGGGCATCCAGTTTCACGCTGATCCCTCCTGCGAAAAATTTTCGCACCTTGGGATAAGGCTCGGCCATGGCGAAGTTAGCGTAGATGTCGCCAACAAACTGCTTCTTGCCGTCGGGCCCGTTATACGTGCCGGCGTAGCCGACAAGCGGACCGAGACGCAGACCAGCCGGACTTTTCGGGCAGATGTAGCATCCGCCACAATTACCCAAGGTCTCCAAATGGCGATCACCAGCGATTTCGATAATGCGATGCATGATCCTTTTTTCCTTTCTTTCGCTAAAATTGTTACACCTCTTCGCCAATGGCGAAGTTGATAGCGTCGCGGAGTTTCTCAGTTTCGTGACGAGCCGCTTCGGCGAAGTCTGCATCTTTCGAGGCAAAAATAATGCCACGAGAGGAATTGATAATCATGCCCTTTCCCCAGATGTCCTTGCCCGCGGAAACGGTCTTCTCCACATCACCGCCTTGCGCGCCGATCCCCGGAATAAGAATCGGCATGTCGCCGACGATCTGACGGACTCGCGTGAGTTCTGTTGGATAAGTAGCGCCGACGACGAGCCCACAGTTGCCGTTTTTATTCCAAGCCGTAGCTACGTTGTAAGCCACCAGTTCAAAAAGGGTAACTTGCAACTTTCCGGTCAGCTTCACGATTGGGTGATCGGCGGAAACCGGCCACCACAAGTCCTGGAACTCACCCGCACCTGGGTTAGACGTGCGGCAAAGCACGATGACGCCCTTGTCCTTTTGCGCAAGAAACGGCTGGAGCGATTCAGCGCCCAAATATGGAGGCACTGTAACCGCGTCCGCGTTCATAACCGAAAACGCCGAGGCCACATAGCCGTTGTTGGTGTTGCCGATGTCTCCGCGTTTGCCGTCGAGAATCACAGGAACATCCGGCGCGATGGCGTGAATGTCTGCGATGGTTCTCTGCAAGGCCGCAATGCCTTCGTTACCGTGCGCTTCGTAGAAAGCGGAGTTTGGCTTGTAAGCACACACAAGACCTTTGGTCGCTTCCACAATTGCTCGGTTGAATGCGACGATGGTGTTAGCGATGCTGACGGCACACTCATTCCCGCTCCGATGTGCGGATTCGGGAATCTTGCCGAACTCACTGTCGAGTCCGACGCAGACAAAGTTGCCACGAGACCATTGGGTCTCTATCAGTTGTCTAAAGTTTCTCTCGCTCATAGCGCACTTCCCTTCGGACTCTTGACCAATTTTGACAAGGAGCACAACGTTCCAGCACGCGCCGGATAAAACGTTGAGTTGATTTCTATACTATAAAAATTACATAAATTAGTCAAGCGTGCTGTCGCACAATAAAAATACAAAAAAACAGGCCTCACATTCATATGTTGAGGCTTAAAGCTTTTGAAAAAGCCGGCATGGCCTTTCTGAGCTTTCTGTAAAGATTTATCTTTTTTCTCCCGGAGCGGACACCTCGCAATGCTGATTTGATTTTTCTCCGCAGCTTTGCAAAAGCCAAACGCGTCAGCCAAACGTGACGGCGGAACTTTTCGGGTTCTTCCTCCTGTTCGGCAACATAATTTGCCAAGTCGCGATAGTCTACGCTATCAGCAAGCTCGTGTGCCATTACTCTGACTTTTCTGTCTTTCATGTTGAAATCCTTTCCTGACAATGAACAAAAAAATCAACAATTCTGTTGTTGCGTTATTTCAACTATCTTGTTCCTAGACGAATATCCGGAAACAATTTTCACTCTTGATGAGCCGATTTTAAAATATACTGCAAGCGCGTTTCTTATGGCTTCATTTGCTTTTCCTTTTATTGGCGGCTCTTTAACAGACACAACATAATTTTGCTCATCAATTTTTTCAACTTTTTCCTCCCGGGCATTTGGTTTTGCGTTAACATTTATCCGCATAAATTTTATACAATAATTTGTTCGCCTTTGCCGATAAGCGCAACCTCTTTTCCTTGCACTAAAATTGCCTGTTCGTCTGTCAAAATGCGCAATTTTTTCAACCGGTTTTTAGGATCGGGTAGTTTTTGTGCAATAATTTCCGCATGCTCTGGCGAATAATGCACAAAAATATCAAACGGCACAAGATTTAACCCTTTTAGATTTTTTAGCCCTACTATATTTTTGTCAGCATCTTTCCAGCCCGCAGTTTTGATAGTTTTTCCAGCAACAATGCTTCCGGCAGAAACACCAATGTAAACTTTCCCCTCTTTTAATAATTTACGTATTACGCGCTCAAAATTACACGTCCTCATAGCTTTTAGCAAATAAAAAGTATTTCCGCCCTCAACAAAAATAATGTCTTTGTTTTTTAACAAATTATAAACCTGCGCTTCGCTTCTTCCCTCAATATCAATTTCTTCTATGTTAAAACCCATTTCTTTCATTATTATCAAATCTTTGTTCACGTAATCGGGATTTTCTTCTTTTCTGTATATATAAGCTGTTGTGATAAAAGCAACGCTGATGTCATAGGCCGGCCTCTGCAAAAGCTTAATTATTTCCCCTTTCATTGCCATTCCCGCAGAAGTTAAAAGCAAGGTTTTTGCCTGATTGTGTTTTATTGTTTCTTTTATAAATCCTATCAAGAAATA
>Ga0208245_1000544_pt1 | contig 30070 bp, 41 predicted proteins | sample RifOxyC1_FD_184035 | JGI IMG/M metagenome (GOLD analysis project Ga0208245, IMG submission 184035) | Soil microbial communities from Rifle, Colorado - Rifle Oxygen_injection C1 (SPAdes) | ecosystem: Environmental > Terrestrial > Deep subsurface > Rock core/Sediment | place: Rifle, Colorado... | reverse complement strand
GCGCGGGTAGTGGCGCAACAGGAAGACCCACGCCTCGCCTCGTGACCGAAGGCCCTCGAGGCGCCGCACCCACTCGACGGCGCCACCCGCGAGGCGCGGCTCCGCCTCACAGCCCGCGTTCCAGCACCCGGCCGCAAACCCCTCGACCTGGAGCCACCCACGCCCACGGCGCTCGCCGCAGAAGGGGCAGTCCACGATCCGGACCCCCTCGTCGTACCCGCGCCCGCCCCCCGCGTTCCGGACCGCGGCGTGCTCCGCGAGATAAGTATCGAGGTCGATAATCTCGGCGTCCGGCGACCCCAAACCTCTACTCCTCCGGCTCATCCCCCGCGCGCCGGCGGCCGCTCGCGAACCCCTCCCAGACCTCCGCGAGCTTCCGCTCCTGGCGTGACGAGAGTGAGCGGCTGCGGCTCCACTGCGCTTGGACGGACGCCACGAAGTCGCTCTCCCAGAGCGTGAGGGCCCGGCGGAACGGGCCCCAGAGCGCCGCCAGCATGTCGTCCACCTCGTGGGGCCGGAAGCTCACAGGAACTCCACCCCGATATCGCCATCGGGCCAGAACTCATGCGGGCCGCCGTGCCCGTGCTCCAGCATGCAGGTGCCCTCGCCCTCGAAGCCCCGGTGATATGCCTCCGCCCACGCCTCGGTCCCGACCTCGAGGCCGTCCAGCTTCCCGGCCCAGCAGTGGAGGACCGCGGTCATGGATTCGCCGCCCACGGATCACCGGTTCGGTCATTGAGGCCAGAACTTGACGTGCGCTCGTCGGGCCTCTGCTGCGGAGCCCGCACCATGCGGTCCAGCACCACCGCGTCCCCGACCTCCGCGAGCTGGGCGTGGAGGCGGCCCACAAGATCGGCCTTGTTGGTGATGCCGTCGGGCACCTCGTCCGCCACCGACAGCTCGACGGTCTCGGTCTCGTACGGCCGGACCTGAAACGTCCGCCTGTAGCTCGCTCGGATCTCAGCCATTGTTTTTCTCCCCCTCCTTCTTCTATCCAGTCTCCCCGTCATGACGGCTCTTTGATCCGCGCGTACAGGCTGCGGCGCAACTCCCCGAGCCGCCACTCGCGCTCCTGGAGTTGCGCCCGCAGGTCGCAGATCTGGCCCACCAGCACGTCGATCTCCTCCTCGAGCGGGTCACGCAGCACCATGCGGCACCTCCTCGTCCTTCACGCTCCGGAACGCCATCCGGTCGAGGTCCACGCGGTAGGTCCCGGCGAACTGCTCGTCCGCCTCGTCCCGCAGGGCCGCGACGTAGAGGGACCGCATCCCGGCCTGCACCAGCTCCTCGGACGCGCAGATCCCGACGAACCCGTCCCCCACCGCGATGACCTCGAACGCCTCCGCGATATCGTCCTTCCGGATCCTGGCCTTGGCGATCGCGCTGCGCTTCACGAGCGCGGCCGACCAGACCGCCGCCCCGAGCGCACGAGCGGCGGCCGCGATCTCCCGGCTGATGGCCGCGAGCTCGTGCCGGAGCTCGCGCTCGCCGGACCCCGACCCCATGATGTTGAGGAAGTCGAGCACCACGAGGTCGACGCGCTCGCCCTCGCGCCGCAGGTCCTCCACATGCCGCTGCACGGCGTCCACGACCCCCGCCTCCCGCGGGGAGCCGGTCCAGAGGTGGACCTCGCCGGCGCCCGCCGCGATCAGGCCCCGGTAGGCGCGCGCCATCCCCGAGGTGTCGGCCCGCAATTCCTGCTTGGTGGCGCGCGCCACGTTCCGGTCCATTCGCATGAGCATCGGCATCGCGCCCATCTCGAACGAGAAGAACGCCACCCCGTGGCGCCGACGCGCGGCGTTGAGTGCGACGTTCAGGAGCGCGCTCGTCTTCGCCCCCTTCGGGGGCGCCAGGAAGTACATCACCTCACCGGGCCGGACCCCGGAGCCGAGCGCGAGGTCGAGCTTCGGGAAGCCGGTCGGCACACGCCCCGCGAGGTCCTCGCCCCGCTCCCAGAGCGCGACCCGCTCCTCGTAGGTCGCGATCAGCGGCACGGAGCGGCCGGAAGACGCGGGCTCGGACTCCCGTATCGCGCGGGTGACGTACTTCCGGATCTCGGCCGCCGACTCGCCCCGCTGGTAGAGGTCCGCCGCGCCGAGCAGCGCGCGCTGGAGCCGAGAGCGCCCGATCCACTCCAGGACCTCGCCCTCGACATACGCGGCGTCCGGGACCTCCGCCTCCCGGACGGCGCCCCACTCCTCGCGCAGGGCCACCGCCTCGTCGGTCCGAAGGCGCCGGACCTCTGCCTCCACGAGGTGGTCCATCGACTCGAGGCCCGGCCACCCGCGGGGGTCCGCCTCGCCGTGCCGCTCGACCAGGCGCGCCAGGCGCTGGCGCGGGCCCACGAGACGCCCCTCCGACCCCTCGGCGAAGTGGTCCGGGTCGCAGGCACCCGGCACCCGGCGGTGGAGCCCGGTCTTGATGCACAGGGACAGGACCTTGCGCAGGAACCCGGGGCCGAAGCTCTGCCCGTAGGCGGGCGGGTCGCTCACGAACGCCTACCGGCGCCTTCGGAGGCTCTCGCCCGAGAACTGGACGCGAGCGAAAACCGATGGGTCCATCAGGCGATCCACCACCCGCTCCCCGAGCCGGTCCCGCGCCTGCATCCGGTCTTGGAGGAGATTCGTCGTCAGAATCAACCGCCGACCCCGGAGCGGGATCTCAAGCAAGCGCAAGAGAACCTCCTCTTTCCAGGGCGTGTGGGCGTCGACATCGACGTCGTCGAGCGCCAGGACCACGCACCGCCCCTCGATCTCGCCCAGCAGCTTGTCGGCCGTCAGGGGCGGCTCCTCGCCCCACGGCAACGCCCCGGTCTTGGCGGCGTCGAGCCGCGCCTTGAGGCCCTGCCACCGATAGAACTGAGCCGGGGCCGGGCGCTGCCGAAACGCCCCGGCCACGACCGCCTCCTGGGTGCGGGGGGCCGTCACCATGACCCAGGCCCCCGCGGACCCGACCCGGCGCTCGGCGGCGTCCCGGATCATGCAGCAGGCCGCGACCGTCTTCCCGAGCCCAGGCGCCCCGTGAAGCAGGAGCCCCCAGCGCCCAGGCGCTGGGGCCCGCCCCCAATCCCGGAGGTCGGCGGGCGACACCCCCTCGGCGCGCCACTCCCGGAGACTGCCCCACCCCCACTCCGGGTACGGGACCCCGCAGGCCCGGACCCGCGCCGCAGCGTCGTCCTCGGGCTCGAGGTCGTCGAGCTCGGGCGGGAGGAGGTCGTCCACTAGCTACCTATCCGGCCCCAGCAAGATGGCTCGGGTCGCGGTGGGCATCTCCTCGCAGCCCCGGGCCCACGCCTCGGCCTCTTCGCCCTCGCGGAAGACCGGGGCCTGGCCTCGGGCGCCACCCGGCCCCGAGCCGTCGCCCCCGTCGAGGATCGCCCGCATCGTGGAGCCCCACAGGTACGACAGGCTCCGGAGCGGGGGGAACTTCTCCCGCCGCCACCTGGCGATCCCGATCTGGCAGACCCGCAGGAGGTCCGCCAGCGCCGCGCCCTCCGAGAGCCGGAGTCTGGCGAGGCCGGCGGCGCGGACCCCGTACGACGTCTCTGGCCCGCACTGGGTGTGGAGGATCCCCTCGACGGCCGAGAGAAGCTGGACGACGTCGAGTGTGTCTCGCGCGCTAGCGCGAGGCGCCGCCGAAGGCGGCGCAGGCTTCCCGCCGAAGGTTACCGGCAGATTTTTTGGGGGAGTAATACTAGAATCCTTAATCACTTTATACTCCTTACTACTAGTATAGGAAAGTAACGTCTCGGTAGCATCTCTTTTTTTCTTTGCGCGCTGCAACTTACGTGACTTCGTTACCCAGGCGCTATCATTGGGCTCCTTAGATGCTACCCGCATGCTACCATTGCCGGACTTCGTTACCGAACCCCGTCCATTTTGGCCTCCATTTTGACGCTGATGCGGGTGGGTTCTTGAGGCGATGTTCTCCACCGCGAAGGCCTCGTCGCACATCGACTCAACCTCGTCGAGGATGGCCGCCACGAAGGGTGGAAGCGCCGGGTCATTTCGTACCTCCTGGAGCCGGAGGGAGATCTTCTCGGCCAGCGCGAGGTTGACCCGCACGAGGTCGTTGACCGCCCGGATCACCGACTTCCGGTGCGCCCCACTCGCCTCCGCGACGCGGTTCAGGATGGCTTGCCGGCCCGCCCGATCGGCCGCACGATACTGATGAAGGACATCTCGCCCAACCTCAATCTTCGGAATCCTCATCTCCACCCCCCGGCGGGCTGCCGCTCGATCACCCAGCCGCGCTCACGGTAGACCCGCAGGCGCGCGAGCGCGTGCTGGGCCAGGTAGTCCTTCCGGGCGCCTGGGTCCCGGCCGTCCAGGGCGTCGTAGACCAGCACCTCCGCCTTATCTGATCGCGGCCGCAGCATCCGGCCGAACCCCTGGAGGACCGCGATCTCGCTCAGTGAGCCCCCCGCCAGAAGCCCAGCGTCGATCTCCGGGACGTCCATCCCCTCGCGGAACCACGGCGTCGCGACCAGCACGCCGCCCCCAGCGAGTAAGCGGTAGCGCCCGAGCGCCGCCTCCCGGTCCCGATCCTCCCCCGTCAGGCACCACGTCCGCTCGACCCCGCGCCGGCGGACCGCCGCCTCGAGGGCCGCGGCGTGGGGCCGGAGCTCGCACAGCACGAGGACCCGCTCCCCCGCCAGCGCGTGCCGCGCGGCCGCTGCGGCGAAGGCCTCGGTCCGGTCGCGGTTCCCGACGATCCCCCGCCGTCGGGCCTCGTCAAAGAGGCGGGTCCCGAGGCGCGCGAGGCGCTTCGGGTCGCGGCGCCAGTCCGGCAGGACGGCCTCCCGCACCTCCTCGTAGGACGGGTAGCTGGCGGGCGGTGGCTCCAGCAGCCGCACGGTCGGGCGCGCCAGGAACCCGGCGGCCTCGAGCACGCCAGTCTCGGCCGCCACGACAGTCGGGCCGCACACGCCCTCGAGCAGGAGGTCGGTCAGCGGGTCGCGCCGCGGGGCGGTGCCCGAGAGCCCGATCCTGTAGGCGGCCGACCCGCAGGCCTGGGCGACGAGTCTCCACGTGTCGGCGGCTCCGTGATGGCATTCATCGAGCACCAGCACCCTGACGGCCCCCAGGCGGGCCAGCGTGCCCGCGTGGCGCGACTCGAGGCGGCGGGCGAGGGTCGGGACCATCCCGACCGTCACGGCCCGCCAGTCGGCCGCCCCGGCCCCCACACGCCCAATCTCGACCCCGAGCCGCGCGCGGAGGCGCTCGGCGGTCTGGCGCGCGAGGTCCGCCCGGTGCGTGAGCCAGAGGGCCGGGGCCCCGACGCGTCGGATCACCTCGGCCCCGATCTCGGTCTTCCCGGACCCGGTCGGGCACTCGATCAAGACCCGGCGCCTCTCGACCGCCGCGTCGGCGGCCGTGACCTGGTAGGGTCGCAGCTCGACGCCCGCGAGCCGGTCAGCGAAAGGCATCGGCGCCGTGGGGTCGTCGTCGACCTGGATCCGCGCGTCCACGATCGCCGCCACGCGCTCGGCGAGCCCGGACGGGAACGCGCCGGACGCAGAGACGAGACATCTGGTACCGTCCCAGCGGCCGTTCTGGTAGGCGCGCGTGTGGCGCGCGCCCGGCACTTCGGCGGTCAAGGCCTCGCGCGCCGCGGCCCGGGCCTCTGGCGGTCCCTCGAGTCGGGCCCACGGGCCCCGCACGCGGACGACGGCGATAGCGCTCATTGACACCGAGTTAGGAGTTCCCACGCTCTAGCGGCTTGGGCGGGCACGACGGCGTTGCCAAGGGCGCGAAGTCGGTCCACCCGACGGGCACGCCCATCAGCCACTCGACGAAGCGGGAGTTGAGCCTCAGTCGCGGGGGCGAGGTCGGGCCAACGGGCGAGGACGGCGGCCCACCGATCCCGCTCCTCGGGGCTTGGCGGCCAAGCGGGCGGCCCTTCGTCCCGTAAATCTCCGCATCCGACTTCTGGCTGGAATCCGACCGCCAGTCGCGGCTCGTCAGGGTGGACCACAACTCCGCGTCCCGTTTCAGGTTTGTTCCCTGTATGCTCGTCGCGTCTGACCCCGGGCGCCTTCCGTCGTGCGCGCTCGGGCTCGCCCACAACTGTTCCGCGACATTGTGAAGCCCAACTTGTCGTTTCTTTCCGTCCGGTGTCATGCCCGCCCGAGGCATTCCGCCCCTCGGCTTCCGCCCGCCATTCGGGACGTTCGCGGTGGGCCAGCACGAAGACTCGCTGCCTCCGGTGCGGCGCGCCGACTTCAGCCGCCGTAACGAGTCGGCACGCAGTGACGTAGCCCAGGCCGTGTAACTCGGGCAGGACGACATGGAAGAAATACGGCAAGGCACCGGGAACGTTTTCGAGAAACACAACTCTTGGATCGGACTCAGCGACGATCCGGCGCACGTCAGGCCAGAGGTTGCGGGCGTCGTCGGCCCCCCGTCGCTTGCCCGCGACGGAGAAGGGCTGACAGGGAAACCCAGCGTGGACAAGATCGATTCGGCCGCGCCACGGGCGTCCGTCGAAGGTCCGGAGGTCGGGCCAGATCGGGGCACAATCCAACCATCCGTCCTCCATGCGCCGAATGAGCACGTCCTGGCAGTACGGGTCCGCCTCGACGTAGCAGACCGTCCGGTAGCCGGGCACGACCCGCTTGAGTCCATATCCAATTCCTTCGACCCCGGAGCAGAGCGAGAGCGCATTCATCTGTCCCCCGTCGCGTAATATCGTACCGCTGGCGGAAGGGAGGGGCTCCCCGGCCGGCGCCGGGGACGTTGCCCGCAGGTAGTCAGCCTGGACCCCTCTCTACGCCAGCCACACTCGGTGCTCGACCGTTACCCCCCGGCGATCGTGTGCGAACATGAGCCACTGGCCGGGCGGGTTCTGGGCCTTGATCTCTTCCTGGAGCCAGGTGTTGCCGGACTCGGTCGACCCGTTGACCCACAGGATGCGGGCAAGGCCCTCGTGCGTCTGGTTGACCGGGATCGACCACATCGAGTGCCAGTGACCGCAGAGCCCGTACCGGAACTGCTGCGGGAGCGTGCCCGAGGCCCACGACATGATGGCCCGGATGAAGCCGTACATCGGGATGCCGGCGAACCCCCCGCCCCGCATTTGGTCGCCGTGGAAGCAGAAGAACGCGTTCCGCCCCACGCTGAAGACGCGGTACCAGGCCCGCTCCCCGGGTTGATAATTCGGCAACCACCGGAGGCGTGCCTCGCCCCTGAGCTGCTGGTGCGTGGCGTGATAGAGCATGGCGTCGGCGTTCGTCTCGGGGTGGTAGTCCCCACGGCGCCCGATCCGCCCGTGGTTCCCGACAACGTCGTGGACCTCGACCTCCTCAAAGTAGTTGAGGAGGTCGCGCAGGAGAGTCCCCAAGATCTCGGGACCGTCGAGCAGGACTTGGCGGAAGAGCGAGGCGTCGACGCGCCACGCCTGGCCCGGGAAGATGGTCTCTCCCTCGACGAGGTCGCCGAGCAGGCACACGACCGCCTTCCGGATTGGACGGTCCGCCCGCTGGATGCCGACGAGGCGCCGGACGCGGTCGGCGTACAGCGCGATGCGCTTGGCACAGACCTCGGTGCTGTAGGTGGGGGTCCGCTTCCCGAGCTGCCAGTCCGAGACCAGTAGGATGGCGGTCTCGGGGTCATCCTTTCTGCGCTCCGCCCGCGGGGCGGCGACCGGCCGGTACGTGACCTGGTCAGCGGCCTCCCGCGCGGCTCGGTACACGGCGTCGACGAGATCGCGGGACGTCAACTTGGCCTCGTCGAGCTGGCGTAAGAGCTTCGCGTTGTCCGCCTGGAGCTTTCGGATCGCCGTTTCGTGCTTCGCGGCGTCCTGCATCGTGGTCTTCATAGATCCCCTTTGCATTGTCCGCTCGGCACGTTGGGCACTCTCGACGGCGGTGCTTGTGGACGGTGGTCGGACTCGTTCCGGCGTACCCGCGCGCTTGCAGGACGCTCAAGAACGCCTCTTGGCTGATCGCCGGGTCGGCGAGCGCCCGCCGGAAGTCGGCGCGGTCATCGCGCGAGAGCGCCCGGTAGAAGTCCCTCAGGAGGCAGGGCCTCAGTCTCCGGCCCGCCGCCTCGGCGGCCATCAGGTCGTACAGTCCCACGCCCTCCCTTATCGCGCCTCGGGCGGATGGCTCACCGCCCGCAGCTCCCCAGCCGCTCCGTCCCGTTCTCGCCGCCGCTCATGCTTTCTCTCCGAGGAGCCGTCTCAACATTGCCTCGTCAAACGACTTGTACGCCTTCCCGTCCCGCCACCACCGTTTCCCGAGGTTCGGGTGGTCGCGCCCCAGGCGCCGGAGGTCGCAGTGAAGGCCCGGGGTGTTCCACCTGGGGTAGAGCCCGACCCCGTTCCACGGGAACCTCTCGGCCCACAGCCACAGGTCGACCAGCGGCACGGGCTCCACGACGCGGCGGCCCCCAGCCTGGCGCACGACCTCGGCGTGGTAGTCCACCGCCGTCGCGAGCGGGCGCGCGGTCGTGTAGTGGCTCGAGTCCCCAGCGTCGTGGCTGCCGGGCCGGTCCCACGCGACGTGGATCACGTACCGGACGCCCGGCAGCGCCACGCCATGCGCGGCCCGCTGCTCGTCCAGCAGGTACACGACGTCCGGCTCCACGAGGTCCGGGTCGTGCACCCACTCCTCGCGCCGGAAGTGCCTGACGCGCCCCCACTCCACACTCATGCCGCGCCCCCGCGATATACCCTATAGGAGGACCGCATCATGACGCCGACGGCGCTCTTCGTGCTCTGGCTCCTGTACTCGACCCCGTGGGCCATCGGGCCCGTCCCGATGACACCCGGCTGGGCGGGCGTCGCGCTCCTGGACCAGGAGGCGTGCCTCGCGGCGCTCGAGCGCTCGCCCCGCCCCGGCGCGTGCCTGCCGGGCGGCGCCCCCGAGCCCGGGCCGCTGGCGCGTGTCGAGCGCCGCTGAGGGGTCACCGCGCCTCCCAGGCGGCGCGCGAGACCGTGAACGCGGCCTCGGGAGGGTCGCCCGAGATCCCGCCCCAGGCCCACGGGCCGGCCGCCAGCTCCCGGACCCGCTGGTCGAGGTGCCGGGTGTTGGACAGCAGGATGGCGGCCCGCACCTCCTGGACCGCGGGGTCGCGGAACGCCTCGTCCACCAGGTACTCCCGCACCCGCAGCCTGGCGCCGCAGCCCCGCGCCTCCGGCAGCAGGCAGACGCAGTAGGACACAGCGTTCGACCCCGCCGACTCGAGGGACCCGACGCCCAGCAGCTTGCTGCGGTCGTCGACCACTGCCCACGTCCGCTCGCCGGGACGCGGGCGCTCGCGCCAGCGCGGGCCGAACGCCGCCTGGGGGTCCGGCAGGGACGCCATCGCGCGGCCCCACAGCGCCTCGGCGCACGGCCTCGTGACCTCCCGAAACCATATCATCCCGCGTCCTGCGGGTATGGCACCGTATAGTCGGCGAGCTGCTCCTCGGGCGCGCCGCCCTGCGGCGGCTCCGGGTCTCGGCGCAGGGTCTCCCAGAGCTGGTGGCGCGCGCACCGCTCGACCATCGCGCACGCGTCAGACAAGCGGCATCTCCAGCTCCACGAGTGGGCGCCGGAACTTCGTGTGCCGGACCTTGAGCCCCCAGCCGGCGCCCCGCGCGTGCTCCTGCATGACGGGCGACTCCCAGTACTCGGTCGGCATGAAGATGCTGGCGTCGCTGTACCCGGCCGCCAGCATCCAGGCCTTCGTGGCATGAAGCGAGTCCGCCATCGGCTCCTGGCGCATCGGGGTCAGGAGCGCGATGTTCCCGAGGTGCCGGCCCCCGCGGTCGGCCCGGAACCTGACCGCCCGGACGTCCGGCTTCCCGGCGCGGCCCGGGCGCTCGGTCACCAGCAGGGTGGCGCGGTCGAGGTGGTACTGGTCCTCGCACCGCTGGGCGTACAGCGCCTGGTCCGGGGCGTCGCGCCAGCGCCCCCGGACGTGCTCGACGAGCGCCGGGACCTCGCCCTCCTGGGCCTCGCGGGTCGCGTAGCCGCCGCGCTCGAACGTCGCCCCCACCGCCCGGCGCGCCGGCCACCCGCGGAACACCGCGTCGTCGAGCGGGAACTCCAGCAGCGTCGCGGCGCGGTACGCCCCCACCTCGCGGGCCCCGTAGTTGGCCCGGAGGCCCGCGATCCAGTCCGGGCGGTTGGCGCGCGTGCGGGACAGGAGCGCGCCGTGCCCCATCGCGCGGAGCGCCCCCCAGACCGGGCGCTCGGCCTCGCGCCAGAACCAGGCGGGGCGCTCGCGGTTGAAGTGGATCGTCCACGTCACGGTCGGGCGCCGGTCGTCCAGGTACACGAGCTCGTGCTGGAGCGGCCGGCCCCGGAACTCGAGCGCGAGCTGCCACGTCGAGGGCTGGTCGACGCGGCCCGCGAGCTGGCACCACGCGTGCGCCTCCGGCGGGTCGCAGCACGGCGGGTCGCCAGGGCACCGGGCCGGGAAAATACCCGCTTCCACCCCGACCGCCGCGCTGGCGTCCAGGTCGTCGGCCGTCAGGCGCCGCAGCCGCAGGCCCGGGACATCCGGGTACTCGTGCTCCGGCGTGTCGGGCGGGTCGAACCTCGTCACGGTCGAGGGCGGCGGGGTCGCGGCCCCGCTGTCCGCCCACCGCGCCTTGAGGTGCCGGTGCGCCCGGGCCTCGACGACGGCCTCGTACCCGTTGTAGCCGCGCGACCGGAGGACGCGCCACAGGACCCGGTCGTCGTGCGGGAGCGCGAGCCCCCGGTCGGTCCACCGCGCGACCGGCAGGACGTCCGGCCCCTGGAGCAGCTCGGCGTCCGCCGCCGTGACCCGCACCTCGCCGGGCGGGGCGTCGACCTCCGACGAGACCACGGCCGTCACCCACCCGCCGGCGTCGAGCGCGACCCCGTGCCTCACGCCGACTTCGCGTCCGCCATGAAGCGCCAGGACGTGACCTTGTAGCCCGCGCCCCCCGAGACGTCGGACAGGCGCCCGAGGAGGTGGTACGACACGAAGCCGGTGCTGCACGGCTCCTCGAGCCGGAAGGAGCGGAACACGGTCACGGCCGTCACGTTCGGGGCCTTGGCGCCCGCGAGCGAGAGGGACTGCGAGTAGACGACCTCGCCGCACGACGGGGCGCCCGTCGTCGTGCTGTTGCGCAGGAGCCGGTAGTACGCGGTGCGGGCCGACCCGTCGTTCGGCCCGTCGAGCTGGAGGCGGGCGACGAGCCACGACCGGATCACGTCCGTGTCGCGCTGGAGCTGCACGAAGTTGCTCACCGCCTGGATCTCGAACTCCACCGTCGAGCAGAAGTAACACGCCACGACGCTGTTCGTGATCGCGGCGCGCGAGATCTGCTGCTCGGCGACGTCCGCCGTCACGATCCGGATGACGCGCACCCCCTCGCCGGGCCCGAAGCTCGACTCCGCGCACGAGAGGCTCCGGGCCGCGGGCCAGTAGGCGTAGCACGTCAGGTACTCGACGTCCTCGTCGTGGAACGTCTTGGCCTTCGCGCGCCGGTGCTCGACCGCCGAGCCCGTGCTGGTGGACCCGCAGGCGCGGTACAGGACGATCGAGGCCCAATCCACGGGCTCCGCGTACGTGACGTTGACCTCCACCACTTTCCCGCCCCCCTGCACGGCCGTCAGGGCGGTCGGGGCCGCCAGGACTCCGAAGCTCGGGGGCACAGTCGCGGGGGTTGGGACCTGGAGCGGGGCCGGCATCTCGGTCGACTCCGCGGTCGGGAACGCGAGGTCGTCCGGCAGCGTCCCGCACGAGTAGCTGTAGAACGCGCACGACCAGGGCGCGAGCCGCATCAAGATCCGGTCCAGCGCCTTGCTGATCTGCCGGACCTCCATCGGGGCGCACGTGTAGGCGAGTGGCGCATAGGTGAGCGTCACGCGGTCGCCCGGCGCCGCCTGCCGCGCCTCCTGCGCGACCGCGACGTCCACGACTTCGTTCCCGTGGATCTCCCGCCTCGAGAGGTAGTGCGCCACCTTGTCGGCCGCGCCCGAGTCCCGCAAGAACCGGTGCTGGAGCAGGACGTCGCGCCCGACCCCCTTGTGGACCGCGCGCTTCACCTCCAGGCGGTACCCGCTCAGCGCGTCCCACCGGTACGCGAGGCGGTAGTCCCGGACGGTGTTCTCGAGCGGCGGGCGCTCGCGCGGCGTCAACACCGCCAGGAGGTTGCGCTCCCCAGCCCCGGCGCCGTCCCGCACCGCCATCCTGACGTCGGCTTGGAGCGCGTCAACCGAGACCATCCACTCGCCCGAGGCGTTGGCGTCGAGCCGCATCCCGCGCACGAGCAGCAGTTCACGCAGGACGTCGAGGGCCGCGCGCGGCTCCGCCAGTACGCCGTCGCAGTAGAGGCCCGTGACCTCGGTCCCGGTCGTGGGGTCGAGCTGCGCCTCGGCGGCGTTGAAGCTCGCGGCGTTGACGCTCTGGCTCAGTCCATAGGTGGTGTCGGACAGCAGCGTTCGGACGGCGCGCGCGAAGTTCCGCTCGGCCGAGAGGCCCGTGACATCGGCGTAGATCGGGAAGAGGGCGTTCTGCCAGTCCACCTGTCGGCGCGGGAACCTCACGGTCGTGAGGCCCGCGTACCGCGTGGTCTCGACCGTGTACTCGCTGGTCTCGATCTTGTGGAGCGTGCCGTCGCCTGCGAGCCGGTACATCTGGTCGACCGTCAGGGCGCCGCGCCCCACCAGGTAGTCGTACTGGTCGTTCGTCCGGTCGTCGTTCACGTAAGGGCATCGGTGGCGCTCGATGTTCCCGAACACCACCGGGATCGGGACCCCGAGGTCGCGGGCGTTCGGGAACGTCGAGGCCAGGACGGTCCCGAGCGGGACCGGCTGCTCGAAGACGCTGAGGTCCGGGGCGACGGCCCGCACCTCGACCCACCCCTCGCCGAGCGCGGTCGTGCTGACCTTGCCGGTGAACTCCGTCACGCCGGTGCCGCTCTCCTCGTCGTACCGCGTCAGGGTGAGGGTCGTGCCCCGCAGGTCCGCGGTGTGGAGGGCGTCGAGCGCGCCGTCGGCGTTCACGAGCCGGAACGAGACGGACGTGGCGCCCGTGACCCCGTAGAAGGCGTCGAAGTACGAGCGCTCGACGACCGGCTCCTCCGTGATCCGCCCGACGTACCGGACCCCCGACACCACGAGGTCGCGGCCGGCGAAGTTCTGCGGGACCGAGTCCTCGACTCCGCGCTGGATCGCGGAGGCCTGGAACAGCCCGGCCTGCGCCCAGGTCCTGGACTGCGCGCCCGTAAGGCGCACGAGCCAGACGGGGCGCCAGATCTTCTGGCGGTCTGGTGCCGTCATCTACTCGCTCCCGTAGCTGACCGGTGGCCCTGCGATCTGGACGGCGCCGGTGACGGTGCCGTGGTTGCCGCTCCCCGAGTAGTCCTTGGCGCTCACGCCGTCGTCGAGCGGCGACCACTGCACGAGGTTCGCCGTCCGCGCGGGCCGTGCGCTCTCCATCTCCTGGGCGACCTCCGCGGCTGTGAGCGCCGCGGTCCAGACCTTGAGGTGGGCGAGCACGCCGTCGAGGTCCCACGCGTTGGCGCCGTCCGTGCCGATAGTCACGGTGTCGGCGGAGCTGCCGATCGACGCCGGGATCGTCCCGCTGAACGTCACGGTCTGGGCGACCCCGTTGACGTAGAGCTTCAACCGGTCCGCGTTCGCCGCGCCGCCGCCGTCGTAGACGATGGCGAGGTGGACCCAGACCCCCGCCGAGAAGATGCCGGCGACCCGACCCTTCGGGGCGGTCGTGCCCATCACGAAGGCGAAGTCCGCGCCCACGCTGCCGTCGCCGACGCCGTGCCACAGCACGAGGTCCGCCGCGTCGCCGCCGACCGACGCGACCTTGCCCCAGATGACTGCGGCGTCGGAGGCGGCCGTCGGCTTGTACCAGACGCACACCGTGAGGAGCGAGGAGCCGTCGATCGCGTTGATATCGCCGAAATCGACCTTGTCGTCCACGCCGTCGAAGGACAACGCCATCATCCGACCTCGTAGGAGAGCGTCTTGCAGTCGCGCCACGCGGCCGGGCCTTCGTCGTGGGTGCACCGATGGAGTGTGAACGTTCCGGCAACGATCCGCCCGGCCAGATGGGCGGCGCGCAGCGCGCCGCGGATGTTGCGCGCCTTGGCCTCGTCGCGTGCGAGGTCCATATCCGCCCGGAGCGTCGGCCGCTCCTCCTCATCCGTCCCCGGCGTGGCGCTCCCGCCCCGGGCTTCGACGGCCGCCCGCGCCGCGTCGCGGTGTGCCGCCGTGTCGAAGACCGCGAATGCCTTCACCCGCCAGAACGCCATTTTACGTGCTGCTCGACATCGACAGGACGCCCATCAGGAACCTGGCGTCCGTCCCGAGCGTGTCCGTGGCGACGTCGCGCTCGATCTTGATCTGGATCAGGTCACTCCCGGCCCACCCCGACGAGCACGGGATGTGCCCCGACGTGACCTGCTGGCGGAGGACGTACCCGGCGCACGTAGCGCACCCCGCAGCGATCGCCGCGGCGCCCCCGGCGCCGTCCCAGGACGAGGCGGAGGGGACAGCGCGCGTCGTCACCGTCCACGCCACGACGCCGCACGACGTCGCGACCTGCGCGAGCCAGTAGACCTCGAGGTTCGCCGTCACCGGCGTGAAGCCCGGCGGGACCTGGGCGTACCAGTGGGCGGCCTCCGACGCGGCGGCGTCGAAGTCGAGCACGTAGTAGGGCCACGCCGTCCCCGCGATCTTCTGGAGCTGCGGGAACGCAGCCGCCCCGAACTCCGCGCCGGTCGGGCGGAGGAGCTTCTGCGGTTTCGAGGCTGCGCCCGCCGCTGCCGCTGCCGCTGCCGCGCCCACGCCGATCATCTCTTGGGCCCCCCTCTCTACGTCGACGTCGCCGCGAGGCGCTCGGCGTACTGGAACTGGAACGCGACGACGTGGATGCGCCCGGGGTGCGCGTCGCCTGCCGCCGTCGAGCACGAGTCGCGCTTCCACTGGAACGAGAGGACCGAGTTCTGCGTGAACAGCCCGCTCGTGAACGTTCCAACGAGCTGCTCGCTGAGGCGCCCCGTCGTGGTGCTCGCCGTCAGGAGATTCGCCGTCGATGCCGCCGCAGCCTCGGGGTTGCCCCCGGCGTGGCATGCCGCCAGGTACTCGAGGACGCTCCGGACGTCCTGCGTCGACGCCTGGCACCCGCCGACGACGGCGAAGAGGTACGACGGCCGCTCGACGTTCATGTCCGCCGGTGCTTCGATCGACCACCGCACGCTCGCGGCGTTGCACGTCGAGAACGCGAGCGTCGGGGCGTTCCCGAAGAACGCCGCGTCCGGGGCTTCTCCGGTCGAGAGCTGGACGACGTTGATCTCGAGGCGGCGGACGCCGAAGCGGGCGGCCCAGCTCGCGCCGGTCCCGGAGGACGGGTCGCGGACCAGGACGTCGTCGCTGCTCCCCGCCGACAGGACGAGGGCGGCATTCCACTCGTCGGGCCCGATCTCGCCTGCCACGCCGAGGTCAGACACCGCCGAACACGCTGTATGCGTGATGATCGCGTCGGTCATGGCCCCACCACCTCGTCGAGCGTAATCATCGTCTCGGCCTCCGCGCCGGCCGCCTGCCAGTCGGGGTCCTCGGCCCACCGCACCACGTACCCCTGCCGCGGGTCCCCGAGGTTCAGGTAGGCGTAGAAATAGTCGGCGCTCCACGCGCGGCGCGCGACGTCCTGCCAGTCCTCGAGCGCGTCCCCGAGCCCGGGCGACGCGGGGTCCGTGCAGGCCTTGACCGACCCCCGGATCTGGACGCGCGGCTCCCCCATCCGGAGGCGCTGCCCCCAGCCGCCGTGCGGGGGCCCGACGTCAAGCCGCGGCCGCACGGTCCGGAGCCCGGCCGGGACCCGGAGGTGGGCCGGGGTGTCGGTCAGCGCGCCCGCCACCCAGACGCCGCCCAGTTCCCAGTACGTCGAGCCGAGCGTCGGGCCGCCGGCGCACGTCGCGGTGGTGGGGTCGAGCTTGATCCGCAGCCACCGGTACCCGAAGCCCGTCGCGAGGTGCGCGTGCTGGAGGCGCCACGAGAGGGGGTCGCACGTCAGCGCGACGGCCTCGCTGTAGGTGGGGGCCGCGAAGAGCCCGCTCGAGGAGGCGCCCTGGATCGTGGCGGACGTGAAGCCGGCGTTCACCAGCCCCACGAGCGCGACCGTCTGCGAGCTCCCGAGGTCCAGCAGCCACTCCTGCGTGGTCTGGGTGTCGGCGGAGCGCCAGGGGCGGAACGGGCGCTGCGGCTGCTGGGCCTCGGTCGAGCAGTAGTTGCACGCCTGGCCGGACCCGTAGGCGACCGCGGCGTCGGCCTCCGCGAGGTTGGCGAACGAGAGGCGCATCACGGGCACGGCTACATCCCCCGAGCCGCAGCTTGGACGGCCGCCCGCATCCGGGGCGAGGTCCGGATCATGCGCTCGAGCGCGTCCGCGAACGCCCGAGCCTGGGCCTCGGGATCTCGGCCCCCGCCCTGCACGACGATGTCCCCGAACTGAACCGAGACCGCGCCACCGCCGCCGCGCGAGACAGCCTCGCCCATGTGCAGAAGGTACGGGGCGGTGCGCGGCACGTAGTCCGTCCCGCCGGCGTAGCTTCCCGCGACCGGCGCGGTGGGGTAGAAGAGCCCCGTCGTAGGGTCCGGGTACGTGCTGACCCCGGCCGGGACCTGCGCGAGCGTCGCCCAGGGCCCCCGCGCTGAGCCGTTGCCGCCGAGCCCCGCCGTGTTGGCCGCGATCTGCGCGAGGTACCCGACCGCCACCTGGTCGATCGTGAGGCTCTGCGAGGCCCGCGCGTTCGCCTCCTCGCTGAGCCGGCCCAGCAACTCGAGCGCCGCCTCGGGCCCCATCGAGGGGTCGAGGCGGTCGATCACCAACTGGAGGTCCGCGTGGAGGAGCGCGAGCTCGTCAACGACGGCCTGCTGCTTCTCGCGCATGAAGTCCTCGAACGGCGCGCCACCCGTGAACTCCGCGACGCGCGCGCCGAGCGCGGCACTCACGCTCTCGAGCGTCATGGCCACGTCCTCGAACAGCGCCTGGAAGGCCGCGCTCGGGCGGTCCCACAGGAGCTGCCCGGCCTCGAGCACCCCCTGGGCGCCCGCCACGATCGCCTGCGCCATACCGGGATCCGGCGCCGCGAAGAACGTGTCCAGCAGCTCCTGGAAGTCGGCCCGGCGCGCCCCGTAGATCTCCGACGGGTTCGTGCTCGCGAGCTCGCTCGCGCGCAGGCCCTGGACCGCCGCGTCGACGAGCGTCTGGGCCCCGACCCACGCCCCCACCACCTGCTGGATGTAGGCCAGCTCCTCCTGGTACCGCTGGGCGATCGTCGTCCGGAGGTCGTCCGTCAGCGCGATGGCGGTCGCGAGGTCCGGGGCCTCGGCGATGGCCTGGCGCGCGCCGGCGATCTCGTCCGCGAAGTCCGACACCAAAGCGTCGAGCTGGGTGCGGAACGCCGCGAAGTCCGCCGCGGACTCCGTCGTGATGCCGGCCGCCTCGCCGACCTCCTTCCGGAACTCCCGCACGGCGTTCCGGAGCTGCTCGAGCGCCGAGCGCGCCGCGGTGATCTGCTGCGCGTCGAGCTCCACCAGCGCCTCGACGAGCGCCGCGATCTGGTCCGAGATTCCCTGGTTCATCCCGGTGTCCTGCGTTGGGCCGGCCCAGAGGAGGGTGCGGACCTTCTTGATCAGGTCGGGGTCCTGCCGCACCGCGCTGGCGAACTGCTCGTACGTCAGGGTGGCCTCGAGCGAGTTCGGGCCCTTGCCGATGTAGACGCCGCTGGCGCCGGGGTACAGGTCGGTCGGCCGGGGCGCAGTCGCCGGCGTGAAGGCGAACGGGAACTGGAAGCCCGGCGGCGCGACCGGGGGCCCGATCGCCTGCCCGACGGCCCCGAAGTCCTCCGGCGAGAAGAACGTGCTGGCGACCGGGTTCCGCCCCCCGCCCATCGCGCCGGGCTGGAACGCCGCGATCGCGTCGTAGAGATCGCGGAGGCTCTGGACCCCGCCCAGGGCCCCGCCGAACTCGTTGAAGAGCTGGACCTGCTGCGCGCGGCTCTCTGCGTTCCGCTGCGCCCGCGTCTTCTTCTTGCCACCGAACATCCCACCGAGGAAGCCCCCGCCCGAACCCCCGAGTGCCCCGCCCAGGAGGGCCCCGATGATCGCGCCCGGGACGTTGCCGATCGCGAAGCCGATCCCGGCGCCGATCCCGGCGCCGATGCCCGTCCCGGCGTACGTCCCGATCGCCGCGGGCCCGGTCGGGTCGCCGCCGAAGATCGCGGACCCGAGGTTCAGCGCGATGCCGGCCGCCGCGAGGTAGGGCGCGAAGGACGAGATCATCCCCGCGCTTCCGAGGAGCCCGGATGTCGGCGCCGTCGCGGCCCCGCCGATCGCCCCGACCCCGGCGCCGAGCTCGAGTGCCCCGGTCCCGAACGACACGCTCGCCGGGAGCCCGAACGCGGCGCCGCTCAGGCCGCCGAGCGCGTAGTTGCTCGGGAGATTGTAGATCCCGGGGAAGGCGTTCGCGAACCCGAGCCCGGCCTGGAACGTCCCGACCCCGCCGAACCCCCCGGCCGCGTTCGCGCCGGCCCCGACTCCGCCGCTCACGAGGGCCGAGCCCGCGGCCTGCGCGGCGCCCCCGAGGAACCCGCCCCCCGCCCCTCCGCCGCCCCCGAGGAACTGCATCGTGAGGCCCGCCGCGAGCGTCGCCAGGGAATTGATCAGCGGCGCCAGCGCCTGGCGGATCACGCGCTGGGCGAACTCCACGATGATGTACTGCCCCAGGTTCGCGAACGCCGCCTTCACGGTCTGGGTCCCCTGGATGATGCCGGTCGCCAGCTTCTCGAACGCGCCGCCGACCGCCCCGAAGACGTCGAGGTAGAAGCCCCGGATCTCGCCGAACCGTCGCGCCTCCTCGCGGATCGCCGCGAGGCGCTGGACCTGCTCGCGCTCCTTCGGGCCCAGCTCGTCGAGCGACCGCCCGAACAGCGTCCAGGCTGAGCGCATCTCGTCCGCCGCCTGCGCGGTCTCCGCCATCCCGGCCCGGAGCTCGACCTGCGCGGCTTTGATCGCCTCCTCGGCCCCGGCGCTCTTCTCCGTGAGCACGATCTGGTCCGCGGAGATCCGCCGGAGGTCGCTGTCGACCTCCTCCATCCCGTCCGAGAGCCCGGCGAAGAACGCCGGCCAGTCGGACAGCGCCTGGGAGAGGTCGTCGGCCGCGGCCTCGACCTCGGAGAGCGACTCGGCCGCCTCGTCGCCCGCCCGGGCGAACGCCTCGAGCGCCGCGGCGCGGTCCCGCAGGACCTCCGCGGTCGAGAGCACCCCGGTGAACTCCCTGCCGCCCCACACGGGCAGCGGCTCCTCCTTCGCGGCCGGCATCGCGGCCGGTAGCACGACGGGCGGCCCCATCGTGGGCTCGCGCGCCAGCGCGGCCTCGAGGTCGGCGCGCTGCCGCTCCTCCGCCGCGGTCTCGGCGAACCGGAACGGCACGGCGCTGATGTTCCGGCCAACGAAGTTCAGGAACCTCGTCAGCCACTTGCTGAACGGGCCATCCTCGTGCCGCCGCGCCTGGGCGTCCAGCTCGCGGTACAGGTCCGCCACCCCGGCGGCGAGGTCGCGCGTCCCCGTGACGGCGCCCGCCATCAGCTCCGCGGTGTTCCGCACCCACTGCGTGAACCCCTCGGTCTGGACGAAGTCCGCGACCTCCTTCGCGAGGGCCTTGAGGGCGTCGAAGAGCGGGCGGAACCCCTCGGCGAGCGCGAGCTGGACGTTGTCCGAGATCGTGCTCGTCAGGCCGGTCCAGGTGCCGGCCATCTCGACCATCGAGCCCCCGAACCGGCGGAACTCGGACTCGAGAGCCGCGAACGTCTCCTTCGCGCTGGCGCCCGCCTCCTGGAGCTTCTCGATCTTGGTCCGGCCCTCGGCCGACAGGATCCCCATCTCCTGGAGCCGCATCGCGGCCTCGCCGAATGGGCGCCCGCCCTGGATCATGCTGTAGGCGCGCCCGAACCAGAACGCGACGTCCTGGATGCCGCGCCCCGAGACCGCGGCCGCGTCCCCCACCAGCGTCAGGGACTCGCGCGCCTTCTGGGCGCTGACCCCGAACGTGAGGAGCAGGCGCGAGGCCTGGAGGATCGGGCCCGTCTCGAACGGCGTCTTGGCCGCGAAGTCGAACAGCGACCGGACGTGCTCCTTGGCGGCGTCCCCGGACTTGAGCAGGGCCTTGAATTGGAGCTGGGCGGTCTCAAGCGTCGAGTTCATCCCGATGACGGCGTTCTTGGCGGCCGCCAGCGTCCCGGTGACGCCCCGGAACCCGACCATCGCGGCCGAGAACGCGAGCGCCCCCTTGACCAGGCCGCCGAACGCGAGGGAGACCTTCTGCGACTGCCGCTCGAAGTCCCGGCCGAACTGCTGCTGGCCGCGCGCCGCCTCGTCGAACCCCCGCTTCCACTCCGCCATGTCGAGGCGGAGCTTCGCGACCAGTTCCCCGACGTTGACCTCGCCCGCCACGCGCCTAGCCCTCTCTCCTGTGCCGGCGCATCTCCTCGGAGAGGATCTGCGCCATGCGGTCCTCGCCCACCAGCTCCTGCATCAGGTCCGAGACCCGCGGCGCCTGCTTCAGCATCCCGGTCGCGGCCGTCACGCGCGCCACCAGCCAGGCGAGGCGCCACATCTCGCGCTCGTCCCGGCGCTGGCGCCCGACCGCCATCGCCACCAGCTCGGCGGGCGTGAGGCGCGAGAGCTGGCGAGGCTCGAGGCCGAGCTGCTCGTACGCCAGCGCCTCGGCCTCCTCGTACCCGACCGCCATCTCTACTCGGCGGCCGCCTTGTCCCCCGCCCCCCGCCCGAAGTACCCCGACTCCGTGAAGGCCTCGTTGAGCAGGTACAGGACGTCGTTGAGCGCCCCCCGCCCGCTGTCCACGTACTCGGTCAGCAGCCGCTCGACGTCCTCGAACCGCAGCCGCTTGTCGTCCGACCGCAGCCCCGCGTAGAGCGCGTGCTGGAGGGTGTTGACCGAGAGCCGCGTGAGGTCGCCCACGATCTCGCCCATCGGCTTCCCGAGCCGCCCCTCCATCGCCTTCAGGTCCGCGAACGTGAACTTGATCCTCCGCACCCGGTCCAGCGTGATCTCGACGCCGCTCGTCATCTCCGGAGCCTCCCCTCTCTGGGTACCGTCGTCCCCACCACGGGTTTCTGACCCACTACGTCTACGTCGTGATCGACCGGCTCAGGTCGCCCGCCGGCTCGAACGTCACGGTCGCGTCCAGGAGCGACCCGACCCCGCCCGACACGGGCGAGTAGCGCGGCAGGTGCCACGTCCCCTGGTACCGCGGGTTCGCGGCCGCCGAGCAGGCGTAGCACGCCCGGATCTCGATGCAGCTCTGGCACCCGACCGCCGGGAACAGGAGCGCGTCCACGCAGGAGAAGTTCTGGTGGAACATCACGTCCAGGCCCTGCGACTTCAGGCCACCGCGCCGCTTCCGGGTGTCGTCGCCCATCGCGGTCTCGTCCAGCGACTCGGCCTCGTACGTCAACGACAGGGACGAGACGTGGCACGAGAGCGTCTCGCCATTGAACAGGAACATCGCGTTTTTCCAAACAAAAGTCGCCACAGCGCCCTCCTCAGTCGCCCACCGACACGGCGGTGAGCCAGTAGTTCGTCTGCCCGCAGGTCTGGGACCAAGCGCCGCGGTAGTACCGCCGGTCCGTGCTGGTCGCCGACGCGCAGTTCCACGGGATGTTCGCCCACTGCGAGTCCCGGCACGCGCGGCTCGTGAACGCCACCAGGTCGGTCCCGGTATTGAGCGCCGTGTAGCCGCTCGAGCTGTTGGCCTGGACCAGGGCCTTGATCCCCCCGGCCGTCGAGCTCAGGACCTGGAGCGCCGCGTACAGCGCGACGTCGCACGCCCGGCCCCCGAGGTCCGCCACGATGCCGGCGCCTGGCCCCGTGCAGGCGCAGACCGTCCCGGCCGTCCCGGCGTCGTTCCCGACCCCGCGCGTGGTGCCGTCCTTCAGCACGATCGCCCTGACGATCATGGCTAGACCCCCCGCCCCACGGCCTCGAACGAGAACGGCGCGATGTCCCCCACCGCGCCCCCGAGCTGGAGGCGCAGGACCTCGGCCTTCGTCATGTAGCCGGACCCCGTGGAGGTCGAGCCCTCGGCGATCGTCTCGGGCAGCACCACCACCGCGACGTCCGAGACCGCCACGTTGTCGAACAGCACGGGATCGACCTCGCCCACCCCCTGCCGGAGGAACCCGCTCCCCGTGATGCGCCCCATCTTGAGGCCGCCGCGCCGCACGCGGGAGGCGTTCCCGAACACCGTCGCGTCCAGCGACTCGGCCTCCTTGTCGACCGCCACCTGGTTCATCTGGCCGCTGAGGTCGTACCCCGCGGTGAACACCTGCGCGTCCTTCAGCACCACGCTCATAGACTCCCCTCCTCGCCGCACCCCGCGCAGACCCGGCCGCCCGGCGCCCCCATCCGGGGGGCCTCGATCCAGGCGTGCCGGTGCGCCTCGTCGTCCTGCGCCGCCGCGGGCTCCGGCGCCGCCGCGCCCTCGAGCTCCCGCAGCAGGGCGTCGGCCCCCGCGACGATCGCCACGGCCTGGGCCCGGATCGCGACCAGTTGCTCGAGCGTCACGACGACGTCGCCGCGTCCCGCACGACCTGGTAGTTGCACCCCACGACCGCCCGCCCGCCGGCGTCCGGCCCGAGGTCGAACGGCGACTGGAGGGCCTGGACCCACCGGAGCTGGATTCCGTTGACCGCTCTGCTCGCGCCGTCGAGCGCGTAGAAGATGTCGCGCGACTTCTTGAGCGCCGAGTCGAGGCGCGGAGCCCGCGCCAGCACCTGGACGCGCTCGACCTCCGCCAGCATCTGGCCCGCGGACGCCGCCATCGCGCGCACGGGCTCGAGCCCTCCGTAGTGGATCACGGCCACCGCCTCGTCCGGGTCGCTCGGCAGCATCCCCTTGAAGAGGTCGGTCCCGAGCGTCCCGTGCCCGCCCGTCGAGATGAGGTCCGCCACGTCATCGAGCAGCAAGCGCCTTGACCTCCCGCTGCACGTCGGCCGCGAGCCTCACGCCCATGCCGGGCACCGCCTCGAGGAGCGGCTTCTCCAGGTACTTGAGGGGCCGCAGCCCTCGGCGCCCGATCGCGCGCGCGAGCGGGTAGAGGGCGTCCTCCGGGATGCCGTGCCGGCGCGCCCAGCCCTGTAGCGCCTCGGGCGGCGGCATGAAGGGCGGACGCCCGACCGCCGGGCCCGTCCCCTCGTGCACGTACAGCGCGTACCGCTGGGCCGCGCCCCCGTACCCGAGCGTCACGACGACCCCCAGGGCGTCGGCCTTCGGGGCCTGGACGTGCCCGCTCGCCCGCAGGACCCCCATGTCGACCGGCACGAACTCGCGCTTCGAGCGCGTCATTACGCGCTCGCCCTCGCGGTACAGGGCGGAGCCCGCGAGCTTCGGGCCCGCGGCCCTGGCGCGCCTGAGCGCGGCCCGGAGCCTCTCGCCCCCCACCAGCACCGTCCTGGTCTCCGCCACCCTACGCCTCCGGCCCGCCGTTGGCCGACCACTCGGGGTTCAGCCGCACGGCGCGCCCGTCGTCGGCCCAGACCCCGCGCCCGAAGCCCCGCACGAACGCCCACATCACGCCGGCCAGCGCCCCGGACTCCACGCCGCTCATCGGGTCTGCCAGCAGGCTCTCGCGGAACACGTCGTCCGCCATCTTCTTCTCTCCGACCTCGAGCCGCGACCCGTCGTCTAGCAGCCAGTACCCGAACTGGTACGGGAAGTCGTGCACGACCGCGCCCCGGTTTCCGCGCCCGCCCGCCAGCAGGTACGCGAGCGGCGCGCGCGGGACCGACGCGAGGTCTGTGACGAACTCCGCCGGCACCAGCACGACCCGGCCGCCCAGCGCCTCGCTCCGGTACCGGAGGGGCGCGAGCGTCATCCAGACCGCGCGGCGCCGCGCCCACCCGACCTGCCGGACGTCGAGGTCGCTGAGGAACCCGCTCGCCACGGCTCTATTCTACCGCCCCGGGGCGCTGGGGCCGCGGCCGGTCCCGAAGGGGCCTCACGCCAGGTACGCCACCACCGTGACGCCCCCGAGGTCGTCCGGCAGGCGCTGGACATCGAGGAGCCCCGGCCGCCGCACCGTCTCCTCGGTCGACCGAACGTCGTCGGTCGAGAGCGTGACGCGGTCGTGGACGTCGAGCTCGACGATGTCGACGAACCAGACCGTCCGGGTCGAGAGCACCTGCTCGCCCCGCGCGTCCCGCACCAAGCGATGGCGCCCCGCGACCCGCGCCGTGTGGGCGACGTCCGCCCCGTAGGTCGGCTCGCCGTACCCGTCGACGCCCGTGCGCGGCGCGACTTGGACGGTCTGGCGGCAGAGGGCGCGGAGCTCGCGCAGCATTACGCGCTCCGCACCTGCAGGCGCAGCCGCACGCGCGCCCCCAGCTCCTCCATCCGCCTCAGCGAGTCCATGTTAGCCTCCCGTCACACCGCGCTCCGGTACCGCTCGAGGAGGTGCTCCTCCTCGCGCTCGCCCGGTCCCGCGTACGTGACCCCCAGGTCCCCGACGCGCCGCGACGTGACGTCCTGCCCGCCTCCGACCCAGCGTTGGGCCTTCAGGAGCACCGCCTGCTCGAGGTCGTACGGGAGCGAGCGCGCCGTCGAGGTGGTGCCCCCGGCCGTGGTCCAGACCTCCGAGCAGGTGGCGGCCTCCGGGAACACGTACCCCGCCACGTACTCGACCAGCCACGGGCGCTCCTCGCGGCCCGGCAGGTACGAGCGCGTCAGCCCCAGGCTGAAACATGTCTCGGCTGCCGCCCCACGGTTGGTCCACGACCAGCCGGCGTCGCGCGCCAGCAGACCGGCCTCCGCGTCTTCGATCACGTAGTCGGTCGAGCAGAACTCCGTCGCGTCGCAGGTCGCCGTGCTGTCGAACATCCGGAGCACGGCCCGGAGCGGGTAGCGCGAGAGCGCGAGGCGCCGGCCCCCGTACGCCGCCACCGATTCGCTGTAGACCTGTGCGAGCAGCGGGCGCCCCACCACGGCCTCAGCCCACGCGGTGGCGCGGAGCAGGAGACTCCGGTGGCGCTCGTCCTCGGAGGTCGCGGTCGTACCGAGCGCGTCCCGGAGCTCGCACGTCAGGCTCGCGCCCGATGTGCTGCTGGCGGTCGCGCACACCCAGAGCATCAGGCGCCGCCCCCGCGCGTCCAGACCCAGACAAACTTAAGCAGCCCGGGCAGGAGTCCCGACGCCGCGACGAGCCCTGCGCTGAGCAGCGCGATAGCTCCGAGGATCCGCGCCTGCCAGCGCTCGACGGCGCCGAGGCGGGTGTCGTGCCCAGCAAGCGCATCCCGGAGGTCGTCCGCCAGCTTCGCGACCCGGGCGTCGAACGCCTTGGCTTGGTCGCGAAGGACAGCGCGGTCCTCGGCGCGGTACTCGCGCTCCTCCCGGGTGTGCTCCTCGTAGAGGCGGAGCAGCGCCGCCGTGTTCGCCCGGACCTCGCCGAACTCCTTCGGGTCGATCTCGCTCACGTGACCCCCCAGCTCCTCAGCAGACGCCCGCGCCGGAAACCCTGCCGGTTCTCGACCCCGAGCTGGTAGAGGGCGCCGCCGTTCGTGCACCGGATCTCGAGGTCGTCGCCCCGCAGCGCGAGGCGCCGGCCGTCCGCCGTCGCCACCACGTCCCGGTGGATCAGGATCGCGGGGAACCACGGGGACGTCACCTCGAGCGATCCGTCCTCGTGGACCGCGAACGTCAGGCGCGGGCGCTCGAGGCCGATCACGCGCGCCGCCCCGAGTCCTCGACCCAGTCGCACGTCGGGGCTCGGCCGGTCATGCGCCCGTCGGCCCCCAGCGCGCCCCGGTCGCGCCAGACGGGGCGCCCCGGGTCGTCGGCGTCCGGGTCCACGACGACGAGGTCACGCCCGACCCAGACGCCCCGCACCCGCCGCGCGTTCACGGCGTAGTCGACCACCACCCCGTAGGTCGGCGGGACGCCTGCCGCGCCCTCGAGCACGACCGGCTGCGCCCCGAGGGCGCGCCACTCGGCGACGGGCGGCATCCCGGAAGGGGCGCACGGCGCCGCCGCGGGCCGCACCGTGGCGCACCCCGCGACCGCGAGGAGCAACAGCGCTCCGACGGCGACGGCCGGCCGGCTCCGGAGGCCGACCGCCGCCGCCCTCGCCCCGCCCGGACTCTCGCCCGCGCGAAGTCGCACCGCCCTACCCCGTCGTCTCGTAGTCGATCTGCACGGCCGAGCGCGCCGACACCGAGCAGGTCGAGAGGTTCTGCTGGAGCAGCACGTCGGTCCCCGCGGCGAGCGCCGCCTGCGTGATCGCCGACCCGGCCGTCCGGACGCCCCGCGCGATCGCGGTGCTGGCGGCCTTGAGCCCGATGTCCCCGATGCAGGTCCCGGCGTTCCCGTAGAGCGTCAGGTTATCGCACGTCGCGTTCTGCCAGGCCCCGAGCGTGACGTGCGCGATGCGCGTCACGTTGATGTTGACGCCCGGGCGCCACGCGACGATCGCGGTCGTGCCGGCCGCCGCGACGCCCGCCGCCTCGGTCGAGGTCGCGGCCTCGCAGAACAGCAGGACCGAGCGGCTCCGGAGGTTCGCGGTCGCCTTCTCGCTCGACACGACCCCGTCCCCGATGTCGCAGGCCGCGACGTCCTGGCTGACCGCCCCCTCGCTCTTCAGGACCGGCCGCGCTCCGTGGTTCCACCACCCCGCGTACGCCATCGCTCTCCCCCTACGCCGACGCCCAGGCCGAGACCCCGACGAGCGGCTGGGCCGCCGCGTCGGCGGTCGACGTGGTCTTCAGGCTGACGCCCCAGGCGTTGAGGCCGACGAACACCTCGACGGCCGCGCACGCCAGGAACGCGCACTTCGTGGTGGCGGCGCACCCCTGGAGGTCGTAGAACAGGCGCGGGCCGCACGAGTTGTAGAGCCGAACCCCGGCCGACATGAAGCCGAAGCTCAGGTACGAGGCCGGTGCGTCCCCGCACGTCGCCATGTAGTGGGCCGTCGAGTACCCCATCGACTCAGGCATGCCTACTCCCCCCTGCGCCGGGTCCCGGGCTCCAGGAGCGGGGCGCCCCGCACCTCGAGCGGCGGCCCGCCCGGCTGCTCGACCCGCGCCCCCACCACCAGGATCCCGTGGGCTCGCCCGTACTCGACCGTCGCGCCCGCGGCCTCGACCGCCAGCGTGTCGGTCGGGGCCTCGAGCTCGATCACGACCCGGAACGTCTGCCGTTTCTCGTCAGTCACCGCTGCCTCCCGCCCCGAAATGCGGGCAACTGTACGCTGCACCCTCATGTCCCGAAATACGGGCGCACGTCATGTATCCTCGTTCAGGACGACACGCCCGCCTTTTGACCGCAAGTCCATCACCTGCCCCCAGTACCCGTTCTCCTGGAGCGCCCCGTCAATCGTCTGGAGCTCGGCGATCAGGGCGTTGCGCCGCGTCGTGAGGGCCTCGGCCCGCTTCCGGAGCTCCGTCATCCGCAAGAGCCCGCCGTTCGGCTCGGTCTCGTATCCGTAGCGCCAACGCTGCTTCAGCAACGCGCACTGCTCCGGGAGCCTGACCGTGATGCCGCGCGCGTGCGCGACGCCCAGCAGATACTCGACGCACGACTTCTGCCAGTCGTACTCGGTCCCCACGATGAGGTCGATCCCGAAGATCCCGAGCTCCCGCACGCCGTACCGGCCCGCCAGCCAGCGGCGGAAGGCCGCGGGGTCCGCGATGAGGGACTTCGCGCTCGCGTTGTCGAGGCCGCCGCGCCCGTTGTTCGGCAGATCGTTCTCCACGACCCCCAGCGCCCCGACCCGCGGCTCCTCGCCCGCCGCGCGTCGCCCCAACTCCTCGACCTCGGCGTCGACCTGCCGGTCGAACTCGTAGATCGCGGCCGCCACCATGAAGGCGACCGTGGAGGTGAAGTAGTCGACCCCCGCCACGCGCTCGATCACGCGCGCGAGCGGGTAACAGACTCTGGTCGGGACCGAGGGCTCGTGCCCCGACATGTAGACCGGGATGCCGCACTGCTGGAGCCACGCCGGGTGGTCGGTCCCGGGGACGTTGTCCTCGCGCCAGTTCGCGTGGATGTCGAACCATCGCGTGGCGCGCGGGATGTGGCGGTAGAGCTGGTTGAGGCCCCACACCTCCCACTCGGGGTCGTCGAACGGAGCGAGGTTACGGCTCGAAGCCGCGAACCCGCAGACCGCGATCTTCTTGCGCGCGGGTTCCGGGACCTTGACGACCCCGTCCGGGCCGTCGACGACCGAGACCCTGTACCCGGTCTCGGCGGAGTGGTTCGGGTCTACGCCGGTCGCGCCCGGCGCCTGCTCTGCGAAGGTCTTGTGGGAAGACATACGGTCGGAGCCTCCTCGATGTCTCCTGGGTTCACTGCTCGCTCCGGCCCTTCTTGGCCGGCGCACGCGCCACCATTTTGTGGGCGGGTGGCCCCTCGACGAGGGGCGGCATCTTCGCCACCCCGCGCTCGACGAGCGCCCGCGCCATCCAGTCCTCGAACGACGCCGTCTCGCCCGGGTGCCAGAGGGCACCGGACTGCGGGTCCGTCAGGCGCCGCAGGAGGACGACCTCCGTCACGCGGCCCACGCCTTGCGCCTGAGGCCGATGCCGACGAGCGGGCCCCAGAGATGGGACCCGCCCGCCCTCACGAAGTCGGACATCCTACGTCGCGCAGCCCGAGGTGACGAGGATCCGCTTGCTCGGGCTCGTCGAGGCGGGCGCCTCGCCCGGCTCGCCGAAGATCGCAGCGGCCGAGAGGTTGATGTGTGAGACACCGTTCACGTCCGTGCTCCCGCCGGTCGACCAGGTGTGGAACCGGAGGATCGGCCGGAGGTACCGCTTGGCGCCCGAGAGGTCGAACACCGCGCCGGGGCCCGCGTAATAGGCGATGCCCGAGGACGTGGTGCCCGACACGATCGACTCGCCTGCCGACGTCGAGGTCGCGGTCGACGCCAGGACGGCGCCGTGCCCGATCTCGGTGCTGTTCCCGACGTCGCGCTGGACCTCGGTGTAGAACAGGCCGCCGGTCGAGGTGCTGGTTGTCTGGCGCCAGAACCCCGAATTGGTCAGGAAGTCCTGGGTCGAGTACGCAGTGAAGGTCCCGCCCGACGCCGAAGCGTGCTGGACGCCCGCCGAGAGCGCCATGTAGGTCACGAGCTTCGTGGCGGTGCTGCACGCCACGACCTGCCCAACGGCGACCGGCGCGATTAGGAGAGAATTGTACTGCCGCTGGAGCCCGAGCCGATCGATGATGTGGCCAGGGAACCAGCCCGAGTCACCGAGCGCCGAGGTCTGACCGGCTTCCGCGCAGGTGTAGGTGTCGATCGCGCAGGAGTAGATCTTGGCGCCGTGCGTGAAGCCTGGCACCACCTGCATCTGGTGTGCGTCTCGAGTGATCATCTGCTCCCCCTCCGCTCCGTGTTCGTGCCCGGGGCGTCCCCGCCCCGGGCGTTTCTCTCGCTCACCTCAGCTCAGGTCTCTTACACGCTGCCCGGCTGCCAGGCGACCTGCGTCAGGACCGCGACCGCCTTGTCGTGCCGGAGCCCGAGGTCGTGCTCCGCGATCGCCCGCACGACCGTCTGGTCCTGCGAGTACGCGGCGATGACGCTCGAGCCGTCGTGGTAGGCCGCTTCCTGCGAGGCGTCCACGATCAGGTTCATCGCCTCCCCGATCACCACCTGGGCGAAGTCCACCAGGTAGATCTCGGACTTGTTGCTGCTGGTCCCGACGTTGACCGGGACGCCGGTCGTCGCGGCGAACGGGAAGCCGAAGAACCGGCCGGTCGCCATCTCGTCGCGGAAGACCGAGAAGCCGTTCGTGTTCTGGAGCGTCCGGAGGTACATCTCGGTGCGCGGCGCCCACACCCAGCCGGGCGCAATCATCGGGATGTTGGCCTCCAGGAGCTTGAGGATCAGGCTCCCGATGTCGCTGAACGTGTTCGCCACCGACGCGGTACCGTTCGCCGCCAAGATGTTATCGGCGTGCGCCCAGTACCGGAGGCCGCGCGGCGTCGACTGCGTGCCGTCGTCCCGGATGAAGGCCGCGTCCTCGCGGACCCGCATGGCGTTCACGACGTCGTCCCGCACCATCGCGTCGGCGCCGG
>Ga0208245_1000528_pt1 | contig 30846 bp, 36 predicted proteins | sample RifOxyC1_FD_184035 | JGI IMG/M metagenome (GOLD analysis project Ga0208245, IMG submission 184035) | Soil microbial communities from Rifle, Colorado - Rifle Oxygen_injection C1 (SPAdes) | ecosystem: Environmental > Terrestrial > Deep subsurface > Rock core/Sediment | place: Rifle, Colorado... | reverse complement strand
TGTAAATGCAAGCCGTTTTAAGCAACGAGGATGCCATTTCGGACTTCAACCTACTCAAGCGCGACGGACGCTGAGCCGGAGCCGGCACACGTGATTTGGTACGGAACTTGGACACGAATCTCCGTGCCTGTCCAAAATCACGTGCAATTCTGCCGTCGGTACCAGCAAAAATACCGGCCGAGAAAGGAGTTCTTTCCATGATCAGAAAGCTGCTAAATGCCACCGCTGCTTTAGCCCTGTTGGCAGGGTCAATAGCGCCGATTCAATCGCATGCCTATCCCGATTACGACTACTACGACTACTACGATGCGGGTTACTTCGATGACACCGCTTACGATGATGACTGGTTCTATGACTACTACGATTATAACTATGATTACGATTACGATTACGACACTAGCTGGTTTGATTGGGAAGAGGCTGGTCTTTTTGACTAGGGAATCCACGCCGGCACCCGTGAACCAAAAGCTCAGAGCATCCTAACTAAAATAAGGAGATCAATATGAAGGTAACTCAAAAAATCCCGCTGAAACTCTCAGTGTTCGCGACAAGCATTACAGTCCTCGCAATGTCCGCATGGACTAATACCAGCGAAGCGGGGCAACAGCCCGGAACGGCGGGAAAACCGGCCGACAAGAAGATGACCGAGAAATCCTCTGGCGCCCAGAAACGTGTCGAACTGAAAGAGGTCAGTGGCAAGATCGCCAAGATCAAGCAGGTGGAGGTGCGGGGCGCGGATACAAAAAATACGGTCGTCATGCTCAAGACGAACAAGAATAATCGCAGACTGGTCGTGGACTTGGGTCCCACTACGGCTCTGGAGGCGCATCAACTCGAAGTTGGTAAGGAAATACAAGTTGAAGGAAGGCCGGTGCAGGTAAGGGAGCATCGATTCCTGGTAGCGAATCGCTTCAAGACGGATGGGAAGGTCATCAATATCCAGCGGAAACAACAGCTGGATCAGCACAAGTCGGGCAAGCAGCAGGCCAGAAAGTCGGGCCAGGACTCGAGCTCCTCCTAACTGCCCCGGGAAAGAGCGCGCATCCGATTTACGTCGGACTCTATCCGATTCTGAAGGTCGAGCGGATGTGCGCTAAACAAAAATTTTTGAAACTCCAGGAGGATATATGAAGAACTTGAGACGAATACTTTCAATCGTTCTGCTGCCGCTTGCCGCCGCATGTTCGACCACAGCAATGGACCCGGATCCCGTCACTGACGCGGATACCATGGGTTACTACGATGATTATGGCTACTACGATTACTACGACGCCGGATACCTCGATGACGGTTATTACGATGACGATTGGTTTTACGATTTCTACGACTATACGGATACCGATTACGATTACTGGGTCAACGATCTCTACGGATGGGACGACGAATGGGATTATGACGATACCCTGATCGAATGAGCAAATGCCACGATTTGAGAATGTCCGAGGCAACTTAATAATGGGCCGGCTGCATCGGGCTTGGTCGCTCGGCCCGTTATGCTAAAGCGTTTGCTATTTTGTATTAGCGTTGCATTTTTCAGGAGTTTCTGTCCTACAATCATCGGATGAATTCGTGGGAAAACAGGATTGTTTTGACCTGTGCATCCGTCATACTTTTTCTGGCAAACACCGCGATCGTCATCGCCTCGGCTGGCAGCAACCCGATCCCCAGGGCAAATCCGCCAGGGTTGTACACAGGAACTTCGAACTGTGGGTTTTCCGCTTTAGACCTATCCGTTGAAAAGATGTCCGAGCAAGTCCCTCTTCTCTCGCACCCCATAATGCTTTCGGATAAGGCTCGCGCTGACCTCCTCGAGGGGCGAATTGCTGAATCCAGGGAGCCGAATTCAAAGTGCAAAGAATCAGAATCTTATCTCCGCCGAATCTTTGAACGCCTGGTTTCTGGCTCAAAACTTGAGGAGTTTTCAAGTCAGATTCCCGAGATTAAATTGTCGTTTCAATGCTCTCGATCGAACACTCTTCCCGTAGCCAGGGCTTCCCGAGGACGGGTCGTTCTCATCCCGTCCGGACTCCCCTTGCATGCAAAATCCGAAGATGCAATCGCAGCAGTCCTTGCCCATGAATTAGCCCATCTGGCCCTTCGCCATCCCGAAAGACTAAAGAAGGGGCTTTCTTCTTCCCCTAGTGCAATTTCAGTGATCCGCGACATTAAAAGGCTCCATGAGCGTGAGGCCGATATTGCCGGACTAAGGATTCTCGTGAACGCAGGCTACGATCCAGGAGCTGCTGTTGATCACTTAAAAACGGTGGATCAACTGGCCCTCCGAAAGCAACCAGTAGCCCGAGCCAAGGCTCGGCGTACCGGATCTCATGATCCGGTTCAAGCCAGGATCGCGCTCCTGGAGTCACAGATCGAGGCCTGCCGATATCGCTTCAAGCCCACAAGAACTCCGGTCTCGCGAGAAGTAAGAACCGAACTGCGCCGACTCAGGAATTCGGATTCATGAATCATCACCTTTAGCCGGTCGAAAAGTTACTGGACGCCTTAATTCTTGCGCGAACCGTCTCACCAGGCGCAGTGGCTCGCCATAGAAACCCCCAACGCTTGGAACAGGATCTGCAAAAAACCAGATCTAACGTGGCAGTCTATTGAAAAGCAGGAAAGGTTTCACACGATGTCATCAAAAAGACACATTCTGACTTATTGGGTCACAAACGGGCTTGCCGGTTTTACGCTACTCATCGCCGCCCCGGGGTGCTCAAAAGGTAGCAAGGAAATCAACCTAAGCACCGCTCAAGGAGTGCCTGCTGCAACTGCTAAAGTCAAGGCTAACCAAGGAGACAGCGGCAACACCGAGGTTGAGCTCAATGTAACCCGATTGGCACCACCACAAAAGATAGACCCGAAAACAAACACATTTGTAGTCTGGGCAGAGCCTCTCGATGCCAGTATACCTCCTCAGAATATGGGTGCATTGACCTTAGACGAAAACCTAAGCGGTCAAATGAGGTCCTCCACGTCACATCAGAAGTTTAGATTGTTTGTCACTGCAGAGCCAGCAGCAACGGTTCCCAAACCGACGGGATCGCGGCTCCTCTGGACTGACATCGTCATGACGGGATAGCGGCGCTCTATGCTATGCGTGAGATGCACAAAGACGAAGAAGACGGCATTATCCGTGAACCGGCAAATCAACGATGAAGATCGCGCCCTGTCCTGACTGACTTTCGACGTGAATATCTCCATGATGCGCTCTTACGATTTGCCGGGAGATAAAGAGCCCGAGGCCCAAACCACGCTGGTCACCCTCCGCCACAGCACGCTTGAAGCGCTCGAAAATCATTTCGCGTTTTTCTGCCGGGATGCCCTTGCCTTCGTCGCGAACGATGAGGCTCACCCTATCGTCGATTCGACATACCGATACCCAGACCGGCTTCCCGGCCGCGTATCGAGCGGCGTTCGTTAACAAATTGCTGAGGACCTGCTCGATGCGAAACTTGTCAAATGTGCCGATCACGGCCTCGTTCGTATCGACGTGCAGCGCGCAATCTGCATTCGTCAGCAGCGGCCTGAATTTCTCAACGATCTCTCGAACCAAAGATGTAAGGTCGAATTCTGATTTTCGGATGGTCAGGGCGCCGGAAACAATCCGGGTCGCGTCCAACATGTCGTCGACAAGTCGAACCAGTTTATCCACCTCGGTATGATTGCTTCTGAGCAGCCGTGTCAGCTTTTCAGGGAGTTCCTCGGCCAGGAGGCCTCGACTGGTCATCCGTAATCCCAGTTCCGTCTGAAGCTTCATGGACGTAAGCGGAGTCTTCAGCTCGTGGGATGCGATCGAGATGAAGTCATCCCGGTCCTTCGTCGCCCTTTCCTGAAGATTAAGAAGGTTTAAGACCTGATATTGCCTGCTACGCGCACGAAGAGCGACCATGACCATGCTCACAAGAGTCACGGGATGAAAGGGGCGCTCCAGCAGTGTCACGTTGCCACTCGGTGCCAAGATCCTAAGAATCCGCCCGGCAGGAAGAGACGTCCGTCCCGGACTGACCATAATGATAATAGGGATATCCGACCAGGGTTCCTGATTCTGAATGGCGCTTTTCAGGGAAGAAACAACATCCGAAGTAAACGCCTCTTCAGCGATCAGAACCGCGCCCGCATTCCTGCGGATCTGAAAACAAAGTGAGTCGATGTCAGAGAAAATGACCGCGCTGATCCCCTCTTGCCTGAGTGCTTTGGCAAGGAGAGTTGCGTCCTGGCCAGTGGGGGCGAGGATCAGAACGTCGAGCCCCGCAGCGTCAACTTTTGCTTCGTTTTGCGCGGCCTCGGGAGCCATTCTCTTTTTCCAGTATTTTCTGCTGCTTCCCATGGAAGCTGGGGATCCCTGTGAGCACCCCTTGAAACTCTGACAAGGGCTCCCCGACGGTTATTCCATTTTTTCCGATCGCGAACTCTCGAATTGTTGTTTCATGACTGCCGCCGCGTTTCTTCATAACAGAAACAGCCTTCTTAACGGCACCGGCAGCCTCAAAAAAGCGGATGATTACCACCGTATCGGCGAGGTACGTAACATCCATCGGTGCAATCATCGCCGCTCCAGGAAGCCCCTGCTGCGCAAGCACCAGAATTGTAGCAACACCCTGGTTCCCGAGGAATGCGAGCAGTTCGTGAAGCTGCAGTATTAAAAATTGCTCTTGTGGCATCGCCTGAAGATAACCATTCAAACTGTCGATCACAATAACGCGCGGCTTTTTCGCGAGGACTGATGATCGAACGGAGTCGGCGAATTCGCCCGGAGAAAGTTCGGCAGGATCAATCTTTCGGACCTCCAGCAAACCTTCAGCGAGGTACTTCTTGAGATCCATTCCGAGCGCGGCGGTTCGTGCCAGGAGCGTGTGAATACTCTCTTCGAATGCAAAGATCATGGCGTACTCTCCGCGCTGAGCTGCCGCGACTGCGTACAGGATGGAAAGAGTAGATTTGCCTGTTCCCGCCGGACCGAGGAATAATGTACTCGTTCCTGCGTCGAGTCCGCCCCCGAGCAGTGCGTCTATCCTGGGGATGCCGCTGGAGATCCGCTCTTTGTTGAATTCTGTGAAGTGTTGCGCCGAAATCATTCTCGGAAAAACCTCGATACCCCCCGTGCGGATGGTGTAGTCGTGATGACCACCCGTAAACTTGATTCCTCGAACCTTCACGATATTGAGACGCCGTCGCTCGTCACCGAATTCGGGATGCATTTTCTGCAGGTTGATTACGCCGTGGACGATGCTCTGAACCTGCAGATCCGAAGGGGCGGCCGTACGATCATCGAGGACCATTACGGTACAGTTTCTGCCGGAAAAAAATTGTTTGAGAGACAACATCTGCCTGCGGTATTTAAGAGGAGTCTCGGCGAGCATTCTCATTTCCGATACCGAATCAAAAACAACACGGGTCGGCTTGACGCGTTCAACCTCGGCCAACAATAATGCCGTTGTCTGATTCATTTCTACTTCTGACGGATGAAACACGGTGTTTTGGGACTCGGGTTGGAGCCGCTCCTCGAGGGACGAAAGCTCGAAAAGCGAAATATCCTTCAGGTCCCAACCGTGAGAAGCCGCCACCGTATTCAGCTCTTCTTCCGTTTCTGAAAAAGTAATGTATAAGCCCTTTTCCCCCTGGCGCGCTCCTTCGAGCAGGTACTGCAAGGCAAGGGTTGTCTTGCCGGTGCCCGGTTCTCCTTGGACCAGATAGAGACGATTTCTGGGGAGTCCACCACGAAGAATGTCATCCAAGCCCGCAATGCCGGTTCGACAACGCCCCTGCTCTGTTTTGCTCATATCTAAGTAAGACCTTTCTCGTAACTGCTTGAGCCTGAAGGGTTTCTGGACGCAACCCACCACGAAGCGAGAAGAACCGAAGAACTTAAAAACGAGAACCATGAAAGAATGGCGGACACGGGTAGACGATTTTCGAACTGAGTGTTTCCAAGTTTCGACTCGGTAACCGCTCAATTCGTCAGGCGATTTCGTTTCTCCGATTTCGCCCGATTTTGTTTCCAACCTCGTTTCCAAGCCCGGAAACACTTTGGAAACAAAAAGCCTTGTTTCCAAAATCGGTCATCGTGTCCAACCGAACGTTCCATTTGTACCATGAGGGGGGTTCATTGCAAATGCCCGCAGTCAAAATGGTGGCCACCGGGAAATCCTTGGCACACACGGATTGGCGCACCGCAAGACGCCCCACCTACGAGTCTCAGGAATAAATCTATCTGCCGTTTAGTAACTGCCTGACTTCTGTAACGAGCTCCTCGGCGATTTCGTGCTTACTCATTTTCCTTAAAGCTCGACAGCGACCGCTTGAACGCACAAAGACGACTTGATTATCATCGCTGCCGAACGTGGCCGTCTTTCCTACATCATTTGCCACGACCAGATCGCATTTTGATCTTTTGGCCAAAGTCACTGCGGCTTGTTTGAGATTTCTGTATGGCTGATCGACGACAGCCTTGAAGCCGACCAACACTGTCTTTGGATATATTGCTTTGATGGTGTCAATGATCTTTGGGTTTGCAACCAGGTCGAGTGACATTTCACGATCACCGGAATCGATTTTACCGCGAATGGGGGACCGAACACGATAATCGCTCACGGCGGCTGCGTGGATAACTGCATCGCATTTTTTGGCATAGCGATGAATCGCCGTTTTCATTTCTCGGGCGGTTCCAACCCGGATGTCTTTCATCTGGGCAAAGGGATCAACTTCTGTACGTCCGCGAATCAGGATAACCTCAGCTCCGCGCCTCGCAAACTCTTCAGCTATCGCTATTCCCATTTTTCCCGATGAACGGTTCGAAATTACCCGCACGTCATCAATCGGCTCTTCCGTGCCGCCGGCAGTGACAACTACGGTTTTACCCGCCATCTCACATCCGTGATCAAGCAGCTTTGTCATTTCTCTTTTTATGACGGCGATGTCCGGCAGTCGCCCCTGGCCTTCGTACCCACAGGCAAGCGCGCCTTTAGCGGGTTCCAAAATGCGGTATCCTCCTCCAAGCAACGTGGAAATATTCGCTTGAGTAACGCTCTTGCGCCACATGTTCACATTCATTGACGGACATAACAAAACGGGCGCTTTTGTTGCGAGCAACACGGTGGTCAAAAGGTCATCCGCGATCCCATGAGCGATTTTGGCCACGACGTTGGCTGTCGCAGGTGCCACGCATACCAAAGAAGCTTTTTCCGCAAGGCTGATATGCTCCACGGTCCGGGTCTTGAGAATCGTCTTGTAATCAAAGCCATTAGGGAACAACTCATGAGCCACGCGATTACCGGAAGCCGCCTCAAATTCATCCGCCGAGATCATTTTTTTTGCGTTGTCGGTCATGAGTACGATTATTTCGTATCCGCGCCGCCGAAAATCACGGACCAGTTGCACGATCTTAAATGCCGCTATTCCCGACGTTACCCCGATAAGAATGGTTTTTCCGGACGACTTCATTTATATGAATTCCTGTGCGTTTTCTGCTTTCCTTAACCCAATCCTACCGATCCATGACCAATGCCGACAAGAGGAATGTCGCTTGGGTGCTTACATCCTATTTTTTTATTTTGTTCGGGTATTCGCTGCTTCGTTCAGTGACTACTGCCCTATATCTTCAGACTTTTGGCGCGGCGGAAACCCCGCTCATGTCCTTTCTTTCAGTTTTTGTGCTCCTTGCAACTGTGACCGTCTTGAATAGGCTACAAAAAAACTATTCGATCCAGAGTCTATTTACTCTGCTGTCGATCTTATCGTGTTTCATCTTCCTCGGCGCATTTGAATGCCTGGATCGTGGGATCAGGCCATGCGCTCATGTGCTGTTCATCTGGAAAGAGGTCTACATCGTATTCCTCATTCACATGTGTTGGGGGTATCTGAACAATCTTCTCAAGGAGACTGCCGCGAAGTACCTGTTTGGTTACATCGCGGCTGCAGGAAGTATTGGTGGGATTGCCGGTGGACTACTTCCGTCCGTCCTCACGCACTCTTTTGGTGCGCGCGGCGTTATTTTGGCTGGTGTGACGCAGCTCGCATTGACCGCGTTTCTCTTTTCGAGAACAACCCGTCTGTCAATTGGAACTCCGAAAGCAGAGAAGCCGCGAACTCCAATTGAATCGCTGAGTGGCGTTCGTCCGTACGTCCTATATATCGCAGCATTGGTAATTTTGTCTCAGTTCTGCATTGGCATCATCGACCTCAAGTTCAATTTACAGTTTCAAAGCGCAGTTCCCGATGTCACGCAGAAGGTAAATCGGTTGGGGTATGTTTTTGCTTCCATTAATGCGGTGGCGTTGATTTCTAAGCTGCTTTTGCTGCCCGTCCTATTTTCCATTACCTCCAATCAGCGCGTCCAATTTCTCATTCCTTCCGTCTATCTCGTGCTTTCGCTTTTCGGCCTTGGTCTCGGATCGCCGGTGCTTTGGGTTGTCGCCCTTTCATTCGTGCTGGTTAAGGGAATCGATTACTCGGCATTCACGGTTTCTAAGGAGCTGCTTTACTACCCGCTCAGGCCGGAACAGAAGTATGGCGCAAAATATGTCGTTGATATGTTTGCATACCGTTTTGCAAAAGCCGTGATTTCGTTTGTTCTCATTTTTATGCAGAAGCCAATGTTTTTGAACGGCTTACTTTCGCTTTGTCTCAGTCTGTGGATCATTCTCGTAATTCGCTTCGGCTTTAGGCCTGTTCGGGTCGAAAACTCATTGGCCGTTAGTGCCATGGACTCTGCCCGGCTATAGCTAATCGAGATAGGGCACATCTGCGTTCATGACTCGAACAACAGGATCGTTCGCATCGATATGCTTTTTAACCCATTCAAGCCAATGAAGCAGCTTTGGCTCAATGGCTATCGCACCTGAAGTCGCAAGACGTTCCTCGATACTTTTGATGAAGGCACGCAGGTTATTGCTGTACTCCCAAGATTTCAGCCGCGTTTCCAAGTCATTAATGCGGGCTTGTTCACGTTCGGCGCGTTTCCGTTCTTCTTCCCATATTTTTCGACGGGCCTCTTCCTCCTTTGCTCGGCGGGCATTATCTAATGCTCGTATACGCATGGATTCGGCACATAGCAGGAGTGCCGAGATAAAGTCATTCAGCCTTGTTTCGATCGGCATCTGGTCCGTATCCGTCCAATTTCGCTGCCCCACGTAGCTGCTGGATTCCTCAATAATAATGTTCAGTTTACCTGTAGGGTTATAGCCCCACTTTTTCCAATAACCCCATTTCTTTTCTTTTTCAGTAGGCTCTCGATTATAGCGTTTTGTCGGCTCTTCCATCCGGACCTCGACTCGCTCCTGCTCGATAATCACAAACGTGCGCCATGCACCCGATGACCATTGCCCACGGTCTTGAATGACATCAATGCGATGTCCGCGACGATCAAGTGCTTTAATGAGCCCCTGCCAAATGAGGAGCGCACGTCGCACACTATCCTTCGCGACGTGGATATTAAGGCAACCCTCTATGCGTGGACGTACTCGGCCATATTCATCAGGTTCGAGCTGCTGCAGAGCGTCCTTAGTCTTGCGAACCAGCACATGTGCCGATCGCAAATCGTCGGGAATGATGATGGCGTTTTCAGGAAGTGCTTCCTGTTCCATTTTTATTTTTATTTCAGGGGTAGGCTCCGGTGGTTCAGGTTGCTGTTGCCCCTGAAATACAATTTGATCTGAGTGTTCCTTTTTCTTTGCAGGCAGCGGATTTCTTCGGACCATATGACCGTTTCGAATCTTTGCCCAATAGCCCAACGGCGGCTTTGGTATGTCGTAGCGTCGACAGGCCTTTGCGATGGCGACGTCGGAAACTCCGAATTCCGTCGCAAGTTGCGTGGTCGGCTTGGACCAAACCAGATTGTATAGTTCTTCCCGGGTTAGACTAACCATTGCGCATTGCCCGCCGTCTGGCTGCTAACTTCAAGTTTAGGCTGAAGAGTATTATTTTGCTGTTAACACCTGTTTCCATAGGTCGAGATAGGAAACCGCATCAATCCCCATTATGCCGCCAAACTCTGCCAAGCCTTTATCGAGGTTGCTAATAATCTGTGTTTTATCGACATTTACGGCTTCTGCGTATTCCTGTACCTTCACGTTAAGGTAATGCCGCAAACAGTGTTCTTTTGTTTCTTTCGTTGGGAATTCAAGACGGACAAAGTTCGCGCCACGTTTGATCATTTTTACGTTGCCAATTCCGAACTTAACAAAATTCTCGGGCTTCCCATCAAGAACAGACATACATTCTTGGCAATTGCAGACGTTCGCGTGGAATTTTTCCGCAGAATCAAGCCAACCTTTGAATCTTAGCGCAGCCATAGCTTCACGGTACCGAATCCGCGAATGTAACAGCGGAACATAATACCGTGCTATTGGGATACCTCCTCCGACCGGAACAACGGACCGATATTCTCCAAACTCAGGACCATGCGCAACCCCTGATAACGCTTCATTGCCAAGCGTTCCTGCGGCCAAAATTGAAAAATATCCACCATGCAAATTAATCACTTCTCGCGTGTTATTTGCGCGGAGCTTCCGAGCAAGTGCTAGCAAGCCTTTGAGTTCGGCACCTCCAGCCTCTTGTTCGTTGAGACCATCAACCCAAAGCAGGTATCCAGCGAGATTCAGCGTCGAAAAACTATTCGCAATTTTCTCAATAAGTTGGTCATCAAGAATCACACCCTGACTAACAACAATCGCTGCAAATACCTTGTTGGCAATCTTCGAATTAATCGCGATGCGTGCCGAAGAAGTACAGATTGGCAGCCACCGATCAACTGTCGTCTCTGTCATATAAAAGTATGGTGCTACTACCGCGTATGGAGGCTTCTTTCTTTCTGATTCGTCGAGATACTTCACGACGTCCGTGTCATTCATTGCGTTTGTGAGTTGTTCGGTCTGAAACGAAAGACATCCCTTCACAAAGGCATCTAAAATTTTCTCATCCTTCAGGTCGTCGGGATTGAGTGGGCGTTTTCCAACGACCCCAGTGACAGGAGCGCCATATGCATTCGCCAAGGTTTGAATAGATGTTTTTACAGCGCGGTTGCCGTCTTTATCGGTCGTCATGACGGCCTCGGGATCATGCTGAAACGCGTGAGTGAGAGGATCCACGATGTAATTCAGGTTTTTCGTTTTTTCCAACAGAAATGCAGCTAGTCCCTGTGGGGCATGAGCGGCCATGTTGGCGTTTATGACGACGCCGGAGTAGGTGTCGGCTTTTGGATAAATGAAATATCGCTGTTCTGCAAACGTGCCAAACGTCATCCAGTGTTCAATCTTCATAATTAATGGCCCTTAAGTTCTTTATCCAATATTCGCGCTGGGCGGGCCATAGCCTTTTATTTACTCTCGGCCTAAGAACCCAAGAGCAGTACGGCTCCTCGGAGGAGCAGTGGATAATTCCGTAACCTTGTTCTTGCGCTGCCGTGATTAGATTCTCAGAAATGGTTCGTGTTCCGAGTGCAATGCATACATAGTCGGCCAAATTTTCATGTACCCGGCACTGTTCGAGGGCCTTTTTCCAGTCGTGCATTTTTGCTTCGATGGCAGTAACCCATCGTCCACGCGTGGCTACAATATCAGCACTTTGTCCCAAACTTGGAACTTCAAGCCGAACCCTATACCCCGAATTTTGCAAAAAAGGCACAAGATGTCCTACAAGCTTCTGCTCGGGGTTTCGATACATTTTATTGGGTTCAAGTTGTTCGTTCATACTCACCAATTCGGTCCTCAACTGCCCTCAGTTTAAAAACTAAGATTACCTCAAACAGAATCAATATGTACGAAACTGTCGCTACCCATGGTTTTAGTGCGTCGTCGACAAACGAAAGGAGAAAGCCAATCAAACCCAAAATAATAGCAGAAAACAAAAAAGCGTAGCATCGCTTCACTGTCTTGCGGCAACTGTCCACGCGCTCCAACACGCCCATAACGCGAACGAGTTCGGTGACGTGATCTAATGCAATCTCGTCCTTCGATTTGGTAGGCTTTCCAGCAACAACGTCTAGGTCCTTGTTAATAAGGCCCTCAAAAAAGAACGAATAACTTTTGGCAACTTTTGCATAAAGTCCCTGCCGAAGAAGTTTTACGCGATCTGTAATGTCCTTTTCGCCGGGGATAAATAATTTGAGCTGGGACAGCGCCCCTGCGACCAGCGTTGTGGCGGCGGATGGTGCCCATGCAGAGTGCCCGATTGCTTGAAATACTAAATCAAGGTCCACCAAGCACCTGCTCTTTGATGCGCGATTTTGTCGTCATCTCAGGATACTGCTGATAAACATAACGAAGCAGTGCGCGTAATGGCACTGTCGCTGTTCGCGTTTTAAATTCTTGAAGCAGTTTTTTTTGATTCTGTGACAACGTGTCGTAAATAGTTTTGGCGAAATTATATCCTCGCTCAGACAGTTGAAACGTCTCTTCATACTCTTGAACTTCAGTTGGTGCATCCTCGGCCTCGAGTGCTGATTGATCCAACCACTTTTGTTGCTCTTCGATCGATTCGAGAACAGTTTCCTCGTCTGATTGATTAGATTTAATAAATTCGCGTAAAATAAAAAACGTCAAATCATCGTAAACATCGACGGAAAAGGGGCCAAAATTCCACGGAAAAAATTCGTAAAAATTATCGTCGGTCACTTCTGTTCCCTGTTTAAAGTGCTGCAGTGCCTCTCGTCGGAAAAGGAAAAGCATTTTCACTAAACGCGTACGACCAATAATTGGCTCATTGAACTGTTCCGATTTCCCTGGGGAGAAAAACAGAAGGAGCATTACATCCCGGCGATTGTCTATCTTTAGGGTGCTTGCCATGTTTGCCCTCCTTTGGCAGACAGAAAAAACATGGATTTCCATCTACCTCAATGCAAATAACACAACAGTAAAGGCAAGTCAAATCAATATGTTAGGTCCGATTTTGGGACTGCTCGACCGCATTTCGAACATCTACTGATGGCACCTGGCTCCCGGTGTATTCGTCACTTCTTCTTTTTGTATTCTTCAATGCAGTAATGAAGCATCTGTTTCACCAGGTCGGTGACCGTAATCTCTTCTTTGCCCGCAATCTCCTTCAGCTCTTCCATCAAAGTCTCGGGAAGCCTGAAGTTAACAAGCTTCAGGGAGGGGCGATCGTCTGCCTTTGTAACTTTAAAACTCATTGTGCATCTCCATCTGTAAGTAACTGATACACATAAATTTATCGCGTCTTTATGTCTTGTAAAGACAAATCAGCTTGACGCACGTAACGCTTTGCGTTAAATTACAAACATCTTCTGCTCTCCGTGATGTTTGGCGGCGACAGGGCATCCATCTTCCCGATTTTCCCTCCAGCTTCACGAATCGCAGCGGACCGACAACTGACGGGAGGCTTAACCTATGGGCGTGCTAAATCAGAAAAACCTACAACTCGGGCCGAACCTGACCCGACTGATCCGCTCCTCCGGGGAGACCGTCAAATCTCTCTCTCGGAAACTCGGTATCGCGCAGTCGACCCTGTTCGGCTTTTGCGTGAACATCATGCCGCGTAACCCGGAGCACATTCGTACTCTCTGCGAGCATTTTAAAATCACTTCCGACGAGCTCCTATTCGGTATCAAACCCGACAAAACCATCCGCCCGGGCGACCGCATTTGCGCCACCATTGAAATCGTTGAAATCCACAAGGAGAATCCCAATGAAGACTAAGCGTGTTTTGTTTGTCGATGATGAAGCGTGTGTCCGCGACTTCTTTCAAAACGTCTTCGTCGCAAGCCTTGGCCGCGCCTTGAACCTTGATATCACGGTTTGTGGAACGCTCGCCGACGCCAAAACGGCATTTGGTCAGAAGCCCGATGTCGTCGTCTGCGACTACATGATGCGAGAGCACGAAAATGGCCTCGATTTTTTTAGGTACGTCACCGCGCTCGACGACCACAAGCCGTTCATCATTTTCACCGGAGCCGACGATGATCTGGTGCGCCCGATCGTGAACGAGCAGGAGGTGTCCGAGAATCTCTATCTCGCGGTCGGTAAGGATTGGGAGCTCCTGAAACAGATGCTCATCACCATTTTGGAGGACGACAGTTCAGCCGACTGAACTCTTGGTATCGGCCACTGAACTTCCGTTGTGGGAGACCCGACAATGAAAGACAATTTTCATTTGTTATCCAAAACCAATGAACGGGTGAATGACGTGGGCGAGATTTGTCTTTCAGATGTCCTGACTATGGAATTGAAGTCACGGAGGCTGACGTCGGCGGAGATTTGCCGTGAGCTCGGAATCCCAAAGAGCGTCTTTTCCGGGTGGCTTGCCGGGGTTAAGCCTTCGGCAAAAAACCTGCCGATGATCAGAAAGCTCGCGTGTTTTCTGGATCTGCCAATCGATCTGCTGCTGTTTAATGCCCGCCCAGACGACGGCGCTGAGAGCACCGTGCTTTTCAGCTCGGTCTTCAAGGACGAAAAACACCGCTACAAGCTCACGATCGAAAAGATTTTGGATCGAGGATCAAAATGAAACCGCTGTCGGGAGGAGGCAGGACTATGAAATTTCGCTTTTCACTTTTAATCACGCTATCGCTATTGACGGCGCAGCAAGCGCATGCGCTGGATGTTCTCGGTGTTCCGCTCGTGCTTCATGCGAATCTCAGCGCCATGGCCGGTAGCACGAATGTCGGAGATGATTTTAAATCGCCGATGCTCGTGCAATGGTCCGGGAGCGGCACGGCGGCATATAAGTTCTACTCGATTTTCATGGGCGGCCTGGCAGCGGGCTTTACGCAGATCTCGCAGTACTCCGATTCGCTCATGACAGGCTCGGGATCACTCTACCGTGGAACCCGCTTTTTTCTGAATCCGACCATCGGCGCAGACATCAACGAAAACATCCGCATCTTCGCGGAGCTCGAAGTTCTCGGCAATTGGCAGCTCTATGCCAAAAATGCAAGCGGTCAGTCGACGAGTTTTGCGCATCCGCTCGGAGCTAAGATCCAAGGCCTTTATCGGCTCCCGTGGATGAACGGACGATTCTACGGCGGCGTCCAGATGGAGCTACTTACGTTTGGGACCATGAACCGGGAAGGTACGACAAGTCGCGACCTCACGGAGCGGCAAAAACTTTGGGGCGCGGGGCTTGTCCTTGGCGCTGCATTTTAGGAGGAGGCTTCCATGAAAACAAAAATTGGCGTTATTTTCGGGTTTCTCACGATTCCGGTTGCACTCGTCGTTATCTACGGCTGCGGCAAGAGCACGGGCACCGCTCCCGGCGGATTTTATGTCCCGTCCGCGTCGGGTCCGGTGATCCAGCAGACTGCGATGCAGGATCGGATCTTCAATTTGATCGACGTATTTCCCCGAGCTTACGCATTCTCCGTTGCATCGGGTCTGTCGCTCTCGAAAGATGAGATTGGGACCTACGATGGTGGCTGGCAGGCGGGCTCATTCGTTTTCGGTAATTCGGGCGCAAACTCAAACAGCAAGGGAGCCTGTATGATGGTTACAAGCATCCGCTCCATGGTCGCTACGGCAGGTGTTGTCGATGGCAACCTCGCCGAATGGAGGTACCTGATCGCAAACGCCGGGGTGATTACTCCGACCATCACGGCGGATGAGATGACAAGCGGCAAGGATCTGTACTTCGTCCCGTCCGAAGCCTCGGGGCACGAAAAGAATTATAAGTTCAAGCTGCGTATCTCGACTCGCCCGAACGGTTCGTTCAAACAATACGAAATGTGGGTCTGCCGCGATCTCTCGGGCACGAACCGCCAAGATGAATACCACTACAAGCAAATCAGCGGAAACACCTACACGATCAGGAGCCACTACGCGACAGGCGGAACAATTGGCGGAAGTCGCCTTCGGTTCTCCGGCACGCTCGCAGACGCAAGCAAGGATCAGTATAGCCATCGCCATGCTGAGTTCCGCAAAGTAACTGAAAGCGGCAATAAATCGCTCCAGATCATCTTTGATCAGGACTACAGCAAGTACGCAGTCGAAATTCAACGCGGGAGCGACAACACGACTTCGGATCCCGCCGAGAAGCGGTATGGCGAGGCCACCGTCGTTGATGGAAACGACGGCGTGAGTGCCTACGCGAATAAGATGCTAGCGATAAGCGCCGGGGTGATGTCCGTGGGCGGCACAAGTTACGGTTGGAACACGTCGATGCAGTCGACTGCCGCATCAAGCGTGAACGCGGGCGCGGCTTCGAATGTTTCAGGACACAGCTTCAGCGCGTTTTCTACTGAAAGTGATTTCAGCGCCGCTGACGGCTCGGCCTGGGACTGTTCCGTCCCATCGGGCTACACGACGTACACGTTTTCGCTGCCGGATGCGGATGCCGCCTCCGCGACGGAGGTCAATCGCTTCGGTAACGTGGGTAACGAGGGCGGATACTACGAACCGCCGACGTGCGCGGGATTGAGCCAATAGGCACTCTGCGGTAACACAGAATGAAAACGAAGCTACAAACAGGTATCCACGATCTTGATACACGCCTATGCGGCGGTCTGCGCCGGGGTCAAGTGACGGTGACCGCCTCTCGTCCAGTTATCGACAAAGCCGCCGTCGCTCTGACCATTGCCTCGAACGCCCTTCGGCGCGGGCTGCAAGTGGCGGTTATCTCGAATTCGGTGGAAGTGGATTGCCTTGAGCGCCGACTTCTCTCACATTTGAGCGGCGTACCGCTATCGCGCTTACTATCCTATGCTCTTACAGAAAAGGACTTAACAAGGATTAAACGAGCGCGACACAAGCTCTCTCGATTGATCGTTCAATCGCCGCCTTTTATTTTTGTACCTGAGTCCATTCGCAGCTTTGGTCGCCCTGATCTTGTCGTCATCGAAGAGCTTCACGGATATCGATACTTCGAACGTAGGGTTCCACCGAGTGCGATCTTGCGCTGGGCAAGATCCATGGCAAAGAAACGAAGTGTTCCGGTCATTGTCTGCGGCGCTGTCGGGAGAAAGGCCGAGGGCAGGCAAGACAAACGTCCACGCCTGTCAGATCTCAAAGACTCCAAACCTGTTCTCCAATACGCCGACCTCGTGGCGCTTATATACCGTGATGAGATCTATGATCGCTCGACAGATGAAAAGGGCGTCGTCGAATTAGACGTCGCACAAAATCGTGACGACACCGGCAAGACCGGCATAGTCAAGCTCAGTTACTCAGACTTGCTTTTTTGAGGCCACAGCTACTTCAGTTTCAACACGAAGGTCTTGTCTTCGAGTACCTGATCTAAGATCGCTTCGATCAGCTTCTGCCGTGAAAGGTCGTTTTCTTCAGAAATTTTGTCGATTTTTGCCATCGTTTCCTCGGAAATCCGCAACGTAACGCTACGTATCTCCGGACTCTTCTTAACTATTTTCATAACATCAGGATTACACAAGCATATATGCATGTCAAAAGAAATGCATCTTCTAATGCATAAAGGCTTGACCAATATGATGCATTGCGTTAATATGGTTTTAGAGCTTGGTAATCAGGCTTAAAACGGAGGTAACGCAAATGAACCTATTCAAGCCGGTAAACGAGTGGATGGTAAGACTGCTTTTCTCGGCAGCGATGATCGCCGAGCATTTCAAGATATACGTCCTTGGCCCTGTGCTGAGCGCAGGCGGCAAGGCCGAGTCGAGCCCCGATGCCCTGGCGCTCGACATGCGCGAACGGGAGATGTCCTACAAGCGCATCGAGTTCAAGTTCATGATCCAGAGTCCGGATGACTTCGAGGAGAACGGGCAGTTTGACATGGCTGTCGCCTGGGCTAGCATGGTCCCGCGTCCGATCCTTGAGCGGGCGCTGCTCGAAAAACATGGCTGCCGCGAAATCATCCTGCTTGGCGAGCACAAGCTCTGCCGCGACTTGGCCGATTACAATGACGAGAACATCCGCTCGGTTTCGGTCACGACCAAACTCGAAGGGATGCTCATGCGCAGGTCCATGGAAGGTATCCTGACTGCGTTTTACGCAGTGTCGGTCGCCCCCCGGGAATTCTCCATCGCGGAGGTTTTGGATTTCTTGCGCAAGAACCTCGAGAACAACGGCTTCGATCTGTCCCGCAAATCGATCGCTCAAAAAAGCGTGGCAAGCCTTCAGTTCGGAGGCGTGCTCGAGAAGAACCGCCGATTCTGGTACCGCTGGTCCCCGGCGCTCAGCCCCGCGCACGCTCTTCCCGTCATCACGAAGCTCATCCTCAAATCCCGCGACACGCTCCCCACGATCTAACTCCGGATCCCGCAACACCTAACCCAAGAAAGAAGGCTTTTATGATAATCCAGGAGACTACTACACTCACAAGCGAACATCAGAGCAAGTTGATCGGATTCCTGCCGAGCATCAACCACAAGGCCATCGCCGCATTCACCCGGGGTGGCGCGATGTTCCTGCAGGATCCGACGACGCTCGAAACCAAAGTTGCTTACAGCCTCTTCAGCGATTGTATCAAGGCGGTCGCTCCGTATGGAGATAACTTCCTCTTCATCACTGAAGATTCGCAGATGATGGTGTTTGACACCAAAACCAACGAAGTCGTCGATTACACGAGCCGAGCCGCGTATTCGATGACAGCCCTCGCTCTTTGCGAAAATGCCCTGCTTCTCGGCTACGCCGACGGAACGATCACGTCCTGTACGACCGACGGAACTCTTCAGAAAACAACGCGCAAGTTTCGCGGCGGAGCGATCAGGCAATTCATCGAGCTCGAAAACGCGGTGATCGCTGTGACGGATCGTCAGATCCTCATGCTCCGCATCGGCTCGACAAAAATCAAGGTGATCGCCGAAAGCGACTACCGCTGTGACGGTGGCGCGTGGAGCTTCGCTGCGATCGGTGACGGTTGCATTTACGCGGGAGGAACGGTTGTCGACCCGAGATATTCAAGAAAATCCGAAGACGAACCCAATTTCGGATTTCCGTTCACTTCTTTCAAGAAGCTCGGAAAAAAACTTCTTCCGGCGTCAATGCCGCCGATCCAGCTTAAGTCCGCCCAGGAAATCCTGGCGACCAAAAATACGACCTGCATGCAGAGCACGCCCGAATTCCTGATCCTCGGATTCCCGGGGCATCTGGTTGTACTTGATCGCGAGACCCTGCGTCCTCTCTTTGAACAGGCGATCCCTGGCATGACTCCGACCGCAGCGTTTGCCATCAATCACACGGTGTTTGTCGGGATGGAAGACGGCACGATCTGCACTTACAAAACCGTAAGCGCCGCCCAGGCGGACATGCGGGTTGCCCACTAATCAGGAGGTGTACGATGAAACTACATGTTTTTGGCGAACAGGAACCCGATGTCACGATCGAGCCGATTCACCTGACGGTCCGGCTCGGCCAACACCCCGTTGACTCCATTATTACCGACGGATCAACGACAGTTGCGTCGATCGACGGATTGTATTGGAAGCTCGGCACGTACAGCCCAGGAAAACCCGAACCGGCAACCGCGCTCGATGCCATGAAGCTCAAGGAAACTCTCCCGCCATCCATTTACACGGGAGAGTGCAGGGTTTCGGGAAAAACCGACAAAAAGTACGTGACGCTCAATCTGAAGCGAGGAGACCGAGCGCGGCCTTATCACTTCGGATGCATGCGGGACGTTCCTCCATACTCCGGACCAGTCACGAGCGCCTACTGTCTGGATAAGGATATTCGGCTTTTTTGGGCTGTCCCGTTCGAAATTCGCGTGCATGACCTTCGCCCGCGCCCCAAGAAGGAACTCGCACGACTGCATCTTCCCGGCATCATCCCGTCGGCAATCGCTTGCTCAAAGGGGCTGGTTGTCGTCGGCACGAATAGCGGCGAGCTCCATTTCCTGAGCTTCTGGCCCAACTGCGTCCACTTCATTTTGTCTCTCGAAAACGAAGCCGTCTAATCAACTTTCACTGAAAGGAGTGAATCGTATGGTCACGATCATTATTATTGCAGGGTTTGCATTGGTAACCGGATTTCTTGCGGGACGGCTCCTGTTCCCGCAGCTCAAGGAGGATCAAAACCGAATCATCGAACTCGAACGGTCGAGAGCCGCGATCGACGCCGAGAAGCGGGCGTTGACCGACCGGCTCCACGCGCAGGAAGAGGATCTCTTGCGCGTTCGCGAACAGATGCGGACTGAATTCGAAAATGCCGCAGGAAAACTCTTTTCCAGCAGCTCAAATCAGTTGCAGGAGTCAGCCGAGAAAACGCTGCAATCGATGCTGACGCCGTTCAAGGAACGACTGCAGGAGCTGCAAAAGACGGTGGCGGATACGTACTCGAACGAATCCCGCGAGCGGTTCGCGCTCAAAAAAGAGATCGAGCGCATTGTCGAGGAAAGCCAGCGCATGACCGCCGAGGCCGGAAACCTCACGCGGGCTCTGCGTGGCGATCAAAAATCGCAGGGCACTTGGGGTGAGATCGCGCTCGAGCGGATCCTTGAGCGATCCGGGCTCCGCAAGGGCGAAGAGTACATCATTCAGGGTGATGGCATGGGCCTGAAAGATCCCGACGGTCGCATCCAACGCCCCGATGTTGTCGTGGTCGTTCCCGGGGCGAAGCACCTCATTGTCGACAGCAAGGTGTCACTGACATCTTATGAACGTTTCATCTCAGCCAACGATGAAAGCGAGAAGGCCGAGCACCTGAAGGATTTCGTGGGCTCGGTCTACTCGCACATCGATGGACTCAGCGGAAAGGAGTACCAACAAAATGAAAAATTGGTGTCGCCTGACTTCGTGATGCTCTTCATGCCCATCGAAGGCGCGTTCGCGCTCGCGGTGCAGACGGATCCCGAAATTTTCTCCTACGCCTGGGAGAAACGGATCGCGATCGTCTGCCCGTCGACGCTCCTTGCGACACTGAGGACGGTCGCGTCCCTGTGGCGCTTTGAGCATCAGAACAAAAACGCCATGGAGATCGCCAAACAGGCCGGCGCTCTTTACGACCGCTTTGTCGCGCTCACGAACGACCTGCTCGGCATCGGCGATCAGCTCGATAAGACCCACAAGACCTACTCAAATGCGATGGACAAGCTGAAGTCAGGCCGTGGGAACCTGATTTCCCGGGTGGAAAAATTGAAGGAACTCGGTGCAAAGACGGCCAAGCAAATGTCAGCAGCGCTCCTGCCTGACGGCGGTCAGCCGCAGGACGAAGAAGAAGCGTCCTAATACCTTAGTAATACTTCGGGTTAGGTGGAGGGGCATTATCCCTTCCACCTAACCAATTGGAGTTATTATATGAAAACAATCACTTACAAACACCTTTGGGACTACTTCAGACACAGGAACAAGCAGCTCGGAAGCCAAAACGAGAAGGTTTACCTGTCGAACCTGAAAAAATTTGCTGAGTTCTTCGGCAAGACCCTTGAGTCCCCGGTCGAAGACGAACTTTATGCCCGGGACAAGACCGATCTCTTCTTTGGTTGGGCGGAAGGCGTTTACAGTGCTGACACGATTCCCGCCCTGAAAACCAAGCTCAACCGTCTGCGGGAAGCCTACCTGCTGCTTTCGATCGAGCAGAACGTGACTGATACAAGTTTCGGGGCGACGCTTGAATACCTGATCTCCCGCTCGGGACTGAGCGTTCCCAAGTTTGCGGAAGAAATCGGGCTGCCGTTTGTGACAGTTTATCGGTGGATCAACGGCACTGCAGCCCCGAACGCCGGCCACTTGGTCGAAGTCGAGAAGATCGAGCGTCGCTTCGGGCTTCCGGTGGGAACGCTCAGGCAAAAGCTCGGCAAGATCGTTTTCGGACAAAAGCAGGTTATGGACAGCATTGCTTCGCAAACCACCTACGGCAAGGACATCGCAAGGCTCAAGAAACTTCCGTATGCCCTTTCTTTTGATCTTTGGCCCGAAAGACTCCGTGCCGACTTCGAGGAGATGAAGTCTTTCTACACGACCAAGGTTCTCCCAGGAAATCTTCAATGGTTCAAGCGTCGCTATGATCAACGATGGCGGGAAGATGAAACGGGCTGTGATGCCGCCGACCGTGTCCGTCAGCTTTACGAGCGATTCTTCGGTTTTCTGACACTTTCGACAAATTCCGCCAACCCCGAGCTGAGTGGCCTTGGTGTCCCCGTCGATCGGCTTTCATTGACCTTGCTCATTAATCCGGAACTGCTGCTCGAGTACATGCGGTTTCGCGAAGTACGTCATGGCAAGGTCACGACCGGCACCGATGATGTTTTCAAGACTGCTAGGGCATTCATCGTCGTGAAGTTCGGCTATCTGAGACAGCGTGACGACCTTGGCCGAAAATACTCCGAGCTACGGCCAGACGGCCAGCTTCACCCCATGCTCGCCGACGAAGACCCCCGGGCATGGAAAATTCGTTGGACAGAAATCTGCGACGAGTCTCTCGACCGGATCGACACTCTTCGGCAGTCCACGGAGTTCGTTCCGTTTCGTGACATCAAGGAACCGCTTCGTCCTATCCTGAACAGCGGAGACATCTACGGGGAGATCAAGAACATATTCCGCACCATGAAGACCGATGCTGACATGAAAGGAGTCACCCCGGGGGAGCGGGCGGTGAGATTCAGGGACTATCTGCTTGTCGTATTTCACTACCTCTTGGTCCTTCGTTGCGAGCACTATTCGCAGATGACCCTTGGGCGGCACCTTGTTCAAACAGCACCCGATCAATGGGTGCTGAATGTTTATCGTAATGAACTCAAACGGCCCGAGATCCTCGACGACGAAGTCCTCAAGATCGAGCTCCCCGGCGATGTCAGTCGATGGATCACTGAGTATGTGACCAAGCACCGCCCCGTACTTCGTGGCTGCGGCGACTATTTTTTCCTGCCCTCGAAAAACTCGAATGCCCATAGTCGTGAGGAAGGATGGCTTACTCCCGACAGCGTCTCCCGCATTTTCCGTCAGAACATGGCTCGCTACTCGCCGTGTCCGACAGGTTTTGGAAGCCACGGCGTCAGAAAAATCGTGTCGAGCATTTTGGATCGCAAGCGGGATCTCGTCGATTTCGTTGAGAGCGGGATGGTGGCGTTGAATACGCCTGCCACAAACCAAAAGCACTACACCTGCGGACAGGTGGCGACCGCCTTTCAGGATTATTTCAGGAAGCTACAGGTGAAGGGTGTGCTTGATCTACCTAAAAACATGGCTGAACGAAAGCTCTCGTTGGAGGAACAGATCGAACGCTTGAAGATTGAAAATGATTTGCTCAAACATGAGCGGGCTCTGCTCCGTGAAACCGTTGGAGCAAAGACGAAGGCTGCTTGAGCAGTGGATACACAAGTAACCTTGATGCACGGAAGCGCCGCAGGCGCTTCCGAAAAAACGGGTTTTTTAGGTATCCCGGACGGAAATGTGATCAGCGGTTACTATTTTTTGGCAGAGCACCTAATGGGAATTGTGCCGACGGGAAAAAATGGAAGATGCGATTTCCAAATGGGTTTTCAGAAATCTGCCGTGTTTTTAGTAACCGCAAAAATGCTCGCTGTTACTACCCAAAAAATCGCATTTTTCAAAAGTGCCTGCGGCACAAGGGGAACCACGGGGGAGATACCCCAATAATCAATGCATATCTCGGCATGTGTAGCAGAAAGGGGGTGATCTACATGCCGAGAGAATCAAAAGCTGTAGCGACGATGCTCAAGGAAATCCTACGCCATCACTTTGGCGGCAAGGAGAACTGCCGCTATCAAATCAGCCGGCAGCGTCTTCAGAAGCTCGTCGGGAAGACAACGCTTCGGGATGCCGATATCCAAGCAATCCACGAGGCGGGCTTGGAGTTGGGCATCGTTGTAACAGATGTCGGCTCGGGCTACGCCGTTCAGGAGCTTGATAAAATGCAAAACTACCGAGGAGTGCCCGAAAGCGTGATTCAACTCCTGCTCACGGCGGAAGAGAGACAAAAATCTCAGGACTGAGACCAACCCGCATTCAACCCGCTTTTCGAAGTCCTGCGAAAAACGGGTTTGTTCCGTATGCAGAATAGCTGCGACCCCCATGATAACCACCTGTTTTTACACATGGCGACCTTCAACTGACTGCTGACACCCCCTTCCTAACCCATTGAAATCACATCCTGCAGATTTTCCAAAAATCCCTGCATAACGGCCCCTTTTTCTCGAAAATATTTTTTGATGCCCGCATTATTCCGTTTAACTAGCCCCGCGTGCGCCTGTATTATGCCTTCGAAGTGGTGATTGTTAGCTGTCATCATCCTGCCACGGGCCTTGAGCCACTTCCAATTTGATGGCCGTGGTCGGAGGAGCAGCAGAAAGGAAAGGAGACACTCGCTAACGTAGTTGTCCTTTCTACCGTTTTTCGGCGTCGCTCTCGGCCCGGCAATGAGTAAACCCTCCCCGCCACCGCCCCTCACGCGCTGCCCACCTAACCATTGAACCTGACCTGACTTAGTTTACCGACCTCTCCGGGGATCGCCAATGAGCGAGGCACCTCGGAAGTCTGAGACCTCGGACTTCAACGCGTCAGAATCAAAACAATGCGACAAGTGCGGCTACATCAAACCGCTTGCCGCCTTCTATTTCAAAAAAGATCGTAACGCTTATGACAAAACCTGTAGTGACTGCCGCAAAAGCAGTCGCAAGGACAAGTATCGTGGGCAGATCGACGAAGCTCGGAATGACTCGCCTGATGGCGAGGCCATCGAACCCTCAGTCCCCATAGTCGAAGATGATTGCGACAAATCATATCACGATGATCTCCCGATTATGGACGAGGAGGCTCTCGCCGAAGTCGTTGGCCTCTTCCAACTGCTGAAGCAGTGGTACGACGAAGAACTTGTTCACGGTCCAATTCCTGGATGGCAATCAATCAACCAATGAAACACGTGGAGGTGTTACTTATGAAATCTTCAATTTACACGAAGGAATACATGGAAGAACTCGAAAAGATCATGGAGGAAGTTCAGTTCAGAAATCTCATTGATCCCATCAGCGACAGAATTAAGCGGGGCTTGGCTGCGGCCCGCGCCAAAGGCGTGAGGCTCGGCAGGCCACCGAAGACAAAAAGGAAGACCTTGAGAGCCTAATAACCCTATGAAGGCTTCGCGGCCTTAGCTGTCAACGCCCGGTGAAGTTCGTCAATTTGCGGGGTTTCCCGGGCGTTTTCAGTAAAAAGTGAGATAATTATTATTCAGGCGCTGATGGCGCCATGCAAGGAGTTGTCATATGAAAAAGAACCCCATGGTTCCGGTGTGGGTAGGAAAAAATAAGCGTGCGGTCGGACTATTGAGAGTCAGCTCAAAGGGCCAAGACGGAAACACGTCGAAACGCACGCAGATCAAGGCGATCAAAGAGTATTGCCGAAAGCACGGCCTTGTTCTCGTGAAAGTTATCGAGATCACGGAAAGCGCAAAAGACGCCGACCTCCGCGACAAGTATCAGGCCGCGCACGAATGGGCCAACAGGAGCGACATCCGTCATCGGGTCTACTACATCCTGGATCGGGAAGCGCGGAACCTGACAGATACGGAAAGCGCCGAGAAAGACGTTCGGCGGGACAAATATGTGTTGCATTATGTCGCTGAGGACAAGGTCTTGCATCGGGATAGCCCCGACACCGATTTTCTGATGCGGGACTATCAGGCTGTGAACAACAAGCATTACAGTCGGGCGCTTTCCACGAAAGTACGGACAGCAACCAAACAGAAAGCCGAGGACGGAGACTTTCCCGGCCGATGGACGCCACTCGGATACAAGCATCAAAAGAGGAAGGACAAACGGGGTCACGAAAAGCGACGTGGCTCCATTATCGTCGTATCGGATAAGCGTGACGTTGAGCAGGTTCAACGCGAGTTTGAGCTTCGTGCCGAGATGTTTGCGGACGATCCGAAACGGGTGCGGTCCCTTGCCGACATCCGCGAACGCATCATCATGGAGGGTCTGGTCCCGCCCGACAAGATAAAGACCTATCACACGAGCACGATCCACCGTCGGTTGACGAACAAGTTCTACGATTGCCGTTTCGATTGGAACGACATCGAGTACCCCGGCAATCAGCCCCGCTTCATCTCGCAGGAAGTCTTTTGGCGGGTTCAGGAGACCTTCGGCATTCGAAATCCTTATCAGAAAAAGAGCGACGGGATTTTCGGCGGCGGGTGGCTCAAATGCGCCGTCTGCGGTTGCCATGTAGTCTACGATCCAAAGGATAAAGTTCTGAAAAACGGTGACGAGGTAACGTATCACCACTACCACTGCACGAACGGCAAGAAGATGCATGCCACGTCGGCGGGAATGCGCGTCCACGAGGAAAAATTGTGGGAGCAGTTCTCCGAAGCGGTGGGGCAGATTTCGATTACTGAAGATTTCGCCAAGCAGATTCTCGACGCCATCAACGAAACGCATCTGAAGGCTCAGACGGCGATCAAGCGGGAGATGGAGGGATTCCGCTCCGGCCTTGCGGATCTCGAAGACGAGGAGGACAGGATCTACACCGACTACCGCAAAGGCGTGCTCGATGAGGATGGCCATAATCGGCAGGTGGCAAAAGTCAGGGAGCAGCGTCAGGAGTTCACGCGACAGTTGGAGCTCGCCAATCTCAAGATCAGCAACGAGGGGATGATGACCGTAAAAACCACTCTCGAACTGGCTACCAACGCGAAACTGTTATGGAATCGACGCACCCCTGTGGAGCGCAAAACAATGCTCTGCAAGCTACTTTCGAACCAAGTTTTGGATGGGTCAACTGTCCGATATGAAATGAAAAAGCCATTTCGGATTTTGTCCGAAATGGCGTCAAATTTAGAATGGCGGAGAGAGAGAGATTCGAACTCTCGAGCGGTTTTACCCGCTGCTCCCTTAGCAAGGGAGTGCCTTCGACCACTCGGCCATCTCTCCGGAGAAGTCGTTCCTAAATGACATAACGCAACTTTGGTCCCCGCCGCAAGCTCAGATCGCAGGCTCATGAACTTTGAACAAACTTTTTTGCTCGAATATTTTTGCAAAAACCCCCTCTGACCATTATAACGCGACACATGATGGATTCCGAACGGACCCGCTCTTCCGTTCAGTCAACAAAACCTGGCCAATCAATCCTACGGATGCATAAAGTCGGCTTTGTCGGATTCATCAAGCGAGGCGGCGCTCTTCTTGAGAGCCGAACGTGAAGCTTGGTTCTTCGAGCAATGCCAAACTATCGAATTTTAGCTTCTATTATCTATTATGGCGGCACTTAACGTCTGAACAGTGCATCTCATTGTACCTGGCGGTGCACTGCGCCTGTACATTTTGTGTGGCTTCGAGTTTTGTTGGGCCAAAGGCGGAGAATTTCGAGGCGAAAGCTTCGACCTCGCAATAGTAGCTGCGCTGTTCCGGGCCGGGGGTGGTTCCCAAATTGATATTGATAATGCTTGCGGGCTTTTGCCGGGAAACGCTGGAGAGGCCGGAATCATACCCTGTCCGATAAGCGTGAAGAATTTTATTCTGATCCGCTGAATCACAAGACCCGGCGAATTCCATATTCATCGGCTTGTCGTCTCGCGCATCATTCATGCCTTGCTGGTAACCGGCTTCTTCATTACACATCTGTTCGCGATAGCTTTCCATCATCGAGGCGCATGAAGCAAGGCAAGAGCTTAGCAGGGCGAGAGAGATGACACAGTAAATTGATTTCATGATTCGAAGCTAATGAATGACTACGATTTGAGCAAATAAATACATGAGGAACAAGCATCAATTCTGGCCTTTTAATCCGCCCTATTCAAATCAGCGACGGTCGTATTTACAGGAATCGCGGGTACGTGGGCGCAAGGAGCCAGCTCACAATTTAACTGATTTAGTTCTCTCATTCGACTTTCAACGTTGGCCAACAGCGAACTATAGGTTCGCGTTGTTACACCCGATAACGAAATATAGGAGAGTTTTATGCGGAAAAACCTTTTCATGCTTTCGGCGATGCTCATCTGTTCCGTAGTATCCGCCTCACAGAATGAACGCAAAGCTGAAAACAAGTTACTTGAATCAGCAGTTCGCGGCACCATTGAAGTGAACCGCGAACTGCGCCGTTCAGGAGAATGTGAGCATTGCGCGGCCAAGACACCCAGTCTCCAAAAAGAGAGATGCCGCGCCCCTGAGACGATTGGCAGCTTTTTTTGGGCTCGCATGAGATCTCTGAAACTCGACCACACAGGCGACTTATCACGAACCGGAGAGATCATTCCGACCATCATCTTCCCGGACAAATCAAAGACACTCTTGGTGTCAAAGGAACTCTTTTGGAAAATTAAAAAGGGTGAAAAAGCACACCCAAGCTCACGATCTGCATATTTCCCATTCAGCAAAATTCATTGTGACCAGTTAAATTTTCAACTACTGCTCGAAGACGAGGACGTCTTTGGAAGAAAAGTGCTATTCAATCTACCCGTCCATCTCAATGCACGTTTTCTCGCAGGATCTGCTGAAAAGAGCCAAATCGTTGTGCTGAAAAAACCGGGGATTGAAGCTGAAATCGAGATCGTCACGCAAAAAGCACCTTCTAAGGACGTACGCGACCGGAAAACACAGGATTTAAAATTCGCCAAAAGCAATGATGCTGCAATGCTCCTCGATAAGTTGGTCAGAGTTGAGATCGTCGTCCCCGGAGCCTCATCCAACAGCTCAGCAATGGAACAAGGGCAGACGAATTACATGAATCTGAGAAGAATGCGAAATCAAATTCTGGCCTTTAGAGACACTCCAGAATTTTCTGATCTGAAGCAAATCTTCAACGATAAAGTCGAAACTGCCATGAAGAAAAACATTGTGGCAACTGATTGGATTAATGAGGAATTTCCACTATTGCCAAGCGCCGGTTCGTTACTCATCGATTGAACCGAACCACCTGCCTCCGAGACGCAACTTTAGTCCCCGCCGCAAGCTCAGATCGCAGGCTCATGAACTTTGAACAAACTTTTTTGCTCGAATATTTTTGCAAAAACCCCCTCCGACCATTATAACGCGACACATGATGGATTCCGAACGGAATACCCCCATCACCCAGATGGAAGCGGAAGATCGCAAGATCAAGCTCGTGGGCACGATGCTCTGCTTGAGCGCCATTCCTCTTAACCTCTGCGCCGCGATCCTGGAATCGACATGGGGAAGCACACTCATCGGATGGATGGATTTATTGGCAATGTTGAGTTGCATCGTATCCGTCCTCTGGAGCAGAAGTTCATGCGAATCCGGAAGGTACGTCTGGTATCCCGCGATTTGCGGTGTCTGGCTCGCCTCTATTCCGGCAATCTATTCGACCGGCGGCGCCAGCAGTCCCTATTTCAGCCCGTACCTCATACTCCTTCTCCTCATTTCCGCGATTCTCCACAGCAAAAACCGATTTCATATTCCGATCATCTTTGTTCTCTTAAATTTGGCAGCCTGGGCGCTGGTCAGCAGGCTCGGAGTCATTCCCCCACCGTCCAATATCGGTAATTTCGTAACGATAACACGCACAGGAATTTTTCTTGCCGCCGTTTACGTGTTCATCGCAGTGTTGTTTCAATCACAACGAAAGCTCATCGAAGAAATCCTTCAGCGTACCCGGGAACTTCACGAAACAAAGTCCCGGCTTATCCATACGGCTAAACTGGCTGAAATCGGAAACCTTCTCGCCGCAACGGCTCACGAACTCGGCCAGCCGACTCAGGTGATCGTGACCGCCTCATCCCTTCTGTCGCAATCGAGTCATCGCGGCATCCTGACTCCCGAAAATGCGCGCCATCTCTCCTACAAAATCGGCGACTCCGCCAAGAGAATCGTCCGCCTCCTCAGTTATCTTCGCGATTTCTCACGCAAGGATGCACTCATGACCGAAACCATCGACATGTCTGAGTCGTTGCGCGCGATACAGATCTTGACGGAACACGACCTCAAATCGAAGAACATCCGGTTCACGCTCGAAATACCCGATCGTGCGCTTTGGGTTTGCGGAGACTCCATCAAAATCCAGCAGGTTCTTTTCAATTTGATCGCGAACGCCCGTGACGCCTGTCTGAAAGAAACCGAACCGAAGATCACTGTGAGAGCGGAGCAACTTCCCCAATGGATTCGCATTTCTGTCACGAACAACGGGCCGCAAATCCCCGTGAGGCTCTGGGCAAGACTTTTTGAGCCATATTTCACGACCAAACCGACTGGAACCGGAACAGGCCTCGGACTACCGATCTGTCAGGATCTGATATCTCAACATAAGGGTCGGATATTCTTCTCTTCTGAGCACGACTGCACCGTTTTTATCGTGGACTTGCCCCAGTATCCCCACACAGCCCCTGCGAGTCGGTCCCGGGAAGCCCCTTCCTGTGTTTCGGCCGTCCACGAATAACCGCAAGACCATCCCTTTCCCTTTTCCCCGAAACTGTACTATGTTGGCGTTAAATCGGAGATCGATAAAATGATTCGTAAAATCCTGGTCAAAATTGTGGTTCAACTCATGATCCTGAGCATTGCCGCTGTTTCTTCCGCCCTCGCGCAGTCCGCACCCCAATCCACCTCCTGGAATGGCCGCATTTTCCGGGCTGAAGGGACTGCCGAAATTTCGCACTCGCAGCTGATTGAAGAACTCAGCGTGGCGAACAATATCGTTATCGGAGAGAAGCACTATGTCCCGGAGGTTCAAAACACCGAGGCGGCGATCATCAGTGGCGTGACACAATTCCTCGGCCGGCAGAATCGTTTCACCACCGCTTGGGAGTTTCTCAACTTCACCGACCAGGAGTTGATTCGCTCCACTTTTGCCCGTTATGTCGCGGGAGAAATCAACGCCCTTGATTTCTTCGTGATCACACAAGGAGACGACAACTCAGCGACGTACATCCCGATCATCAAGAGCACGAAGGATTTGGGCGGCCAGTTCATCGGCGTGAATGTCTCGAGAATGGATCGCGCGATTGTTGCCAAAAAAGGTATCGGAGCCGTGAATCCGGCACTCCTTCCTCCAGGGTTCGATTACGGGAGCCCTGGTTATCA